>Ga0209935_1000537_pt1 | contig 89686 bp, 81 predicted proteins | sample ThiBio_1000_plan_2_FD_183958 | JGI IMG/M metagenome (GOLD analysis project Ga0209935, IMG submission 183958) | Wastewater bioreactor microbial communities from Cape Town, South Africa - Thiocy_cont_1000_plan (SPAdes) | ecosystem: Engineered > Bioreactor > Thiocyanate-remediating >... | reverse complement strand
CTGTTTCCGATCCCCTCTCCCGTAAACGGGAGAGGGGATAAGAAGAGAATCCTTCCTGCAAGCGGGATAGGGAATAAAGAGAGGTCCTCTCCTGTTTATGGGAAAAGAAAAATGCCACTTCGCAGACCAAAGAAAATCCTGAACTGTTTCCGATCCCCTCTACCGCTTGCGGGAGAGGGCTAGGGTGAGGGTCTTAGTAGGTTGATTGTTGGGCCTAAACGCCTAACCTACGGCTTGATATCAAGATCCAAACCATCCACCCGTATCTCCACCTGCCCAGCAACTGGACTTTGTACATTTATCGGGAAATACTTTTTCACATTTGAATTTAAATTCTTGTTCAGCGCTAATATCTTTATCTTCAAAACCTGTAGGTTGGCATATTTTGTTCGTATAGTGACCAGAGACACGGATCTGGCCCATGACAAAAATATTATCACCAATAGGATAAACGCTCTGATTTTGTTCATGAGAATAACAGGCAATGTAGCAGCCAGGAGTGCCCTGAAATTCATTTCGCGTTGGTAAGATTTTTTCTGTGGATCCTTCGAAAGGTTGATTTGCCACAATGACTTTTTCATTGTAATAAACTTTGAATTCTTGAGGTAGTAGTGTGCTGTCGCACATTTTGTCTGCCGCATACACATGATTGAAAAAAAGTGGGGTTATCATGAACAAAAGGATTTTTTTTATCTTCATCATAACCCCCAGAGATCAAAGCATCATGATCTGCTTTTAAATGGTCAATAAATAAGTGTTGAAATTTTACTATTTGCCCAACAAGTAGATTTTTCACACATTGCTGGGAAACTTTTCTCACATGTTTCTTTCATTTCTTTTGACACGCGAATGTCTTTCCCTTCAAATCCTGCTGGAATACAATACCCATCATGAAGGTTTCCTTTGACGCGCACTTGCCCCATAATATAAGTGTTATCACCTACAGGGTAAGCGCCATATTGGGGTGCGATTTTGGCATCGCTAGAATAACAAGCGATATAACATCCAGGAACTTCATTGTAGTCATTATTGGTGGGAAGAACATTTTCTTTGCCACTTTTGAAAGAATTACGGGAAAGACCTACTTTTTCGTTGTAATACACTTTTATATCATCAGGTAATAATGATGTTTTAGGTGCAAGTTTCCCTTTTACTTTAGGGAGCTCAGGGGCTGTTGCTGCAGCAGGCGTAGTTGTTGCCGTCGTAGGATCAGCTGAGAGTACACCGGTCGTTGGCGCTGTCGTTGAAGTAGGTGTTGCATCTTGCTGCGTTGTGACTGCCGTAGGTGCTGCTGTTTCAGTTTTGGTGGCAGTGGGTGATTCAGCCTGAGATGCCATTGGAAATAATGCAGCAGCCAGGATCCATTTTAAATAAGGTAAACTGCAGTTTTTCATCGTTCTTTTCCCTATCCTTTTTAAATTAACAATTTGCCTGAAATGTCTAACCTACTGATTAAATATTCCCGGACTTCCCTATGAGAGAATTTCTTGTCGTATACCCTTACTCGGTTAAAACAATGAAAGGTTTAATCTTTTAGAAAAGACTTGTATTGATTTACAGTTAAGGAGAAGTTGAGGTCGCTGTTGACTTGAGAGTAGGACGTATTTCCCCTTTTGTATAAGGACGATTTTCTTCTGTAAAAACTTTTTTCTCTATTGCTACTTTTATTGCGTCATCAAAAGCTTGCTTTAAAACGCCTTGCTGTTCTTTTGGGGCAATAGTGAGATCAAATTCTGTGCCAGGAGATGCATTCATAACCGCCAAAAGGCAAATTTGTTCTGCTGCAAACTTGAATTTTTCTGGATCTTTCTCTAATCCCGCTGGCGTTGAGTAAACAATACCTTGTTGATCTGGAGAAGCTTGAGCATAAGCTTTTACTTTACTTTCTTTGCTTTGTTTGAAAGTAAGCTCCAAGGCTTCGTGTTGTTTAAAATCACCAATCCTAGTCGTTTTTATGCCTTCACTAGGTACTTTTAATCGATGGATCCCTTTTTCGCTTGGTGCATCAGTGGGATCGATTTTACGGTTAGACTCTTGTGCAGCATAGTCAGTGATATATTTACGTAATTTATTCAGTTCAATGCCAGTTTGACCTAAAGTTTGTTGTGGCGAAGAAGAGTGTTCTTCTCGTTTTTGAAGAGCAAAAATAGGAGTCACAACCTTTTTCCTACTGGCTGAGGGCAGTTGAGATGGAGCAGTATTGGATCTCACGCGTTGCCGTATTCCTTCGTTTAATTCTGGCTTGTTAATTTCTGGATCGTCTATCCCCTTTTCCATGCTGGGGGGGGCATTTTCTTGTGCTTTTTTCTCTTTAGCTTCTTTATCTTTAGTTTGTGGATTTTTAATTTGTTCATAATGACGTACCATCTTGTGGAAATCACTACGTTGTTCTGGTGAGCGAAATGTTTTTATTTCTGGACGAGATTTCGCAACGGTTGATTCTGTCATGTGTTGTTCTAGCATGGTTACAATAGAAGGATCGCCCGTATTAAGTATTTTAATTGGTTCACCTTTTTTGACTGAACTTTGAATTCTTATTAGTGTGTCAATCAATGCTGCAGATTGCTGATCTTTCGGTTGGGTCTCAAGTTGTTTTATTAGGTTTGAAAGTTTCTCTCTAATTTCTTTTGCAGTAGCGTCATCAGGGACTTTGTCTGAAATTAGACTTCCATCTTTTTCAAATTGCCATGCGAAACGTCCTTCTGGCTCTACGCGAATATGGTTTAACTGTACTTTTCCATCAGGAGATAAGGTAGTCACTTTTTTGGAAGTTAATTTTTCAAGATTATCAAGCAAATCGAGTTGTGAAGGAGTTAGTTGTATTCGGCTTTCAAAAACAGACAAAATTTTATCGTCAGTTTCTCTGGCAATTCTCTCTACAACTGCGACTCTTGTTGCATAGCTGAGATATTCATCTCGTTTTTCTAGATTGCCACCTTGTTCAGCTTCTTTTGCCAATCGCTCGTATTTATCTTGCTCTGCTTTTATCAACAGAAGATCACTGTTATATTTACCAACAGAGGCAGGGTAACTGAAAAGCGTAGTCGCTAGAGATTTATCTTTTGTTTGTTCAATATTCGTATACAATTCACCTAGTTCTTGAACTTGTTGTAGATGCTTTTGTCTCTCTGTAGAATTTTCTGCTTTGTCTGCTAGAGATTGATATTTTTGTTTTTGTTCGTTGATAAAAGGTAAGAGTTCATCTACCTTAAGCGAAGGTGGATATCCCAGTAATTTAAGGGCAAAGGATTTATCGCCTCTTGCTTCAAAATCAGCAGCAATCTTTTCCTTTTGCGCATTAGATAATTTCCCACGTAAAGCAGCCAATAAATAAACCCCCTTCATTTTTTCGCTTAAAGGGTTATCATATAGCATGGAATAATTAGAGAATTTTTTTCTTTTATCGCTTGGTTGAGTAAAACTAAAATCATCTTTTAATGAACCGATAATAGGATTGTCTCTTTGATATGCTTTACCATAATCGATACCGTAAAATTGATAGACTTGTGGATCTTGCGGTGGAATAAGCGGGATAATAGCTTTATTTTGTCCCTTTTTACCAATACCATCATGATCGCCCGCGGATATCATGCCAATGAGTGATTCACCAAAGCCAGCAATTCTGTCATCGGAGATGGCAGAGGCTGCATCAAATTCTTCTTTCGTAATATTAGGGGTAATATTACCATCCTTATCCATTTTTTCATAACCAATCACTTCGTCATCTTTTTTGATTTCCTTAAGCATATTGCCTTGCGCATCCACTTTATAGAGTTCACCTTTATCCGTTTGCAAAACGGCTACACTCGCAAGTTCTGATTCGCCACCTGTTAAGCGGCCACTTAAATCTCGGCAGCCGGGTGTCCAAGTTACAACGGTGGCAATTTTAGGGGCACCATTGGCATAAGTTCCGTTAATGGTGTCAATTTCTTGCGCGGTCATCCCACGAATTTCTGCCAACTTCGTTGCAAGGGATTCCACAATAGCATCAGAGTTGGCGGAAGTGGGCTTATTTTTTCTAAGATAAAAGGCGCGCCAGCCCAACATGATTCCGCCATAAACAAGTCCTGAAAGCCCTGCGGTTGCTGCAATGAGAAAAGGATTAGCCAAAAATTGAAAGGACTTCCCTGTGGTGGTTTTCATCATTTTATTCCAACCAGGGCCCGTTCCCCCTAAAACCATTTCTCCATCTTGTTTTACCATGTAAATTTTATTGGTTTCATCCGGCTTTGGTTGATTTTTTCCGCCTTGAATTAATTTTTTGATTTTAGTGGCAAAATGATCGCTTGCTTTAACATTGCATTTTTTTTGATAAGCATCAAACAGAAGCCCACCCATACCTTCATTCACATAATAAGCTTGCCCTGCTTTTACTTCGTGTAATTTACCGGTAGAAAAAAGTACTTTCTTGGCTTCACTCCAAGAGGGACCATGACGATGTTTTTTGTAGGGATTGTCTTTACCGAATTTTAAGATCCCATTTTTGGGAAGGTTGTCGATATTGATATTATTTAACAATTCTTCAGCCATCTTTAGCTTTTCTACTGCTTCGTAATCTTTAGAAGCAGCAGCTTTCTTCAATTCAGTAAGGTATTGAGGTATTTTAGGATCGTACATCATCAGATCGATGATAAAATTTTGTTGGTCAGCGTTTAAGCCTTTAAAAGAAGGAAACTTAGCCATTTTACTATAACGCTGTAATAATTTATCAATATCAGGATTGCTAGATTTTTTATTTTCTTGACGTAAACCATCTAAATTTATCAGCATGGATTTGATATATTCACGATAAGCTGGCGCATCAATGCTCATGCCAACCATCCCTTCTTCGATTCCTAAGGGTTTATCCATGACATAGATTAAACCCCCAACCACATCTCCAGGCGCAACCTTAAAAGATTTTTCGGGTAACTTAGTTAAATGTCTTTTCAAAGTAAGGACCCCTTGAAATTAATGCACATACACGTGAATGCTTGCTGTCTTTAGTTGATTGCTTTATTGTGCATTGCTAGCATTGTTGTGTTTATGACTTTACGCAAAAAGGTAAAGTTCAATTTACTGTTGAGTGCGAAAACAGCCTATCTTTTTCCCCAATCTTATAAATAAAGGGAAGAAGGAAGGAGGGGAAGTGACTAAGTTTTTGTATTTTAAGATATTTCTTCTTTTAACGAGCTTAGGCTTGGCAACCACCGTATTTGCTCAAGTTGATGTATTCGCTGATCGCCTTGTTTTAGCTCATGCTAAAGGGGAGCCTATCCCCAATCTTTCTCGTGAAGCTAGCATTGATATGTCAGCTGCTTATCAAATTCAGGCTGCATATGTTAAGGGGCGATTAGCTAAAGATGCTGTTGCTGGCTTTAAAGCAGGATTAACCTCAAGTGAAGCTCAAGCACATTTTGGGATCAATCGACCCATCTTTGGCGTGTTATTTAAAAGCGGTAACTATTCTCAAAATTCAACCATCTCTCTCAAAAAATACCATTATTTGATGGTGGAAACAGAATTAGGGTTTATTACGCAAAAGCCTATTAAACAAACGGTCAATTCTGTCGCCGAATTGAAATCTTATATAGGGCAGATAGTGCCAGTTATTGAATTGCCAGATGTGGGATTTGCTTTACAACCTGTTAATGCTTCCGATTTGGTTGCTGGGAATACAGGTTCAATGGGGTATATCTTCAATGGAAACATAAATTGGTATGGTCAAGACGTAAATTCTCTCGCGGTGAGCTTGCTGCATGATGGTGTCATAGTGAATCAAGGACAGGGAGAAGATGCCTTAGGTGATCAGTGGGAAGCGTTACGTTGGTTAGTGAATCAAGTGTTGGCGCATGGTTGGTCTATAGAAAAAGGTCATTTATTGATTACTGGCGCCTTAGGAGAAATGGTGCCGGCTAAACCTGGCAACTATCGCGCGCAATTTAATGATGGCGCTGTTATCGAATTTAAATTCACTTCCTAAGCTGAGATTATGACAACATTAGCTATCACAGGCCTATATGCATCGTTACTTTCCTTTCTCATCATTGTACTTGGTGCACGCATTAGTCACATGAGAATGAAATACCGCGTAGGATTACTGGATGGCGGCCATCCTCAATTGACACATGCTATACGTGTTCATGGCAATGCTGTCGAATGGGTGCCATTAGTCCTTATCTTATTTGCTTGTGCGGAAAGTCAGCATCTGCCTTATTGGGCGTTACACCTTTTAGGTATTACATTGATTATGTCACGCTTACTTCATGCATGGGGGGTATCACATTCTTCAGGGAAATCTTTTGGGCGCTTTTATGGCATCATGAGCACTTGGTTAATAATACTTATTTTAGGAATATATAATTTATACGCATTTATCATGACAAGGTAATAGTGGTTTATGGTAGATAATGTGCCTTTATTCCAGCCTATCTTTGGCGAAAAATGGCATCAACTGCCACTAGTGTTTAAAAATCATTATGCCGTTCGTCCCTATTCTCGCGATCAAATTAAAGCTCAAGGGACAATTACCGTCAAATTTTCATGGCTATTCAGGGTGCTTAGTCCCTTTATTCACTGTTTTGGGATTTTGCCTCCTTATCGGGCAAATCAAATTCCTATTACAGTATTTTATTCCTGTGCTCCTGATCCAAGCGCTTTTTGTTTTAATCGTATTTTTTATTACCCTAAGAGAGAGTTTGCTTTTCAAAGCAAAATGATCCCCTTAGGTAAAAATCAAATCGTTGAATTAACTAAATCGCGTTTTGGTTGGAAATGTGCTTATGATTATGAGAATAATAAAGTAAAGCTTAAACATCAGGGCTTTATATGGAAGTTTTTTTCTTGGATGATCCCTCTACCGATTTCTTTGATACTTGGAAAATGTCATGCAGAGGAAAATGCAATAAGCGAAACTGCTTTTAACATGCATATGCAATTTATTCATCCATTATTTGGCGTAACCTATGAATATTATGGCACGTTTGAGATTGTTGAGATAAAGGTGAACGATTGAACACAACGCCACAAACCGTTTACATCATCTACGATGGAGATTGCCCATTTTGCTCAAATTGCGCAAAAGCTTTGCGCATTAAAGAAACGATTGGCTCACTTAAATTAATAAATGCCAGAGAAGAAAATATTCAGTCTTTGCTGAATGGGCAACAGTTTGATTTGAACGAGGGAATGTTAGTCATTATGGAAGGGAAATATTATCACGGGGCGCAAGCCGCATATATCTTATCTCTTCTTTCTACGCGTGTGGGATTATTCAATAAATTAAATTTTTTGTTGTTTCATAAACTATTTTTAGCAAGAATGCTTTATCCAGTTTTTCGTGGGATCCGTAATGTTATTCTGAAATTCAAGGGGATTTCTCCCATTGAATAAAATACGGATTTTTTCTAAAATTCACTGCTGAGGATTAATTTTTTTTTCCTTTGTAATATGCACTTCACTTTTGTGTTGATTTTCTAAAAATGATGTTTTGTTTTCTGATTTCAGTTTAAGAGCATTTAAAAGAAAAGAGAATTTTGATTTTTTTTCAGTAACAGGTTGACCTGCATTCTCAGCGGATGCAGTTGCAAAATTACCTGCATTTAATTTAAGGATCTTCTTTTTGAAATCTTGATCAAAAATAATGACTAAACCACTTGGTTCATGTAAAGCTTCTTCTATCGCTTCCTTTTTCTTGTTAGGATCGCTAATACTGTTTAAGTAGCTTATAAAATGTTTTTGGATCTCACTTTTTTTCTTTTTTATACTTTTAAGATCTTTTTCACTAAGTCTGCTTATGTGTTCAATTGAAGATAAAACGGCGATAATGTTTTCCCACTTTTTTTCCTGTATTTCAATTGATAACTGTGTTTTTCCTTGTGTATTTGTTAATTTTAAATTTGCCCCATGCTTAACCAGGATCCTAATGCATTCAACATGATTATCAATTAATCCTATTTCTAGAGCAGTTTTACCCGTATCGATGATTCTAGTATCGAGATCATAAAAATGGATATTATTTTCCAAGGCGCTTAAATTGTTGTATGCTACAGCTAGATGAATCAGCGTGATCCCGCGGTTAACAACATTTTCTCTTGGCGGATTAAGAGAAGAAAAATTTGATTTAATATTCGATAACTCGGGATGATTTTCTACTACAAAAGCATTTATATTAGCAACGCTGTTAGCTTCTAATGACAGTGCTGCTTGGATTTCTTTGGCGATACATTCATGGTCAAATTTAAGGTTTTTGTTAATGGTTTCCTTTAAAGAAAGTGGATTTCCCTTATCATCTTTCTTATAAGCGAGCGAATCATCTAAATAGCTCCCCGGATTTATTAACACCCACTTATTTTCATCGGCATCAAAACGTAATCCTATTCTATGTAATCCGCTGCTTAATGTGAAGACAACATCGCTTGCGTTTTCCGAAATGGTTTTTTTAAGTTCATCGAAGAAGTTTTGCAAGTTAGCATTAATGCAAGCAAGTGGTTCATTATAAACTTTGATAATAGCCTTATTTTCTAGTGCTTTAGAAGCAGTTGTTTTAGAGATGGTGTCCACATCGGTTTGCACAGGTCCTCCTGGAGGCGCATTAATAAAAAAATTTTCACCAGCATTTTTTGCTAGTTGATATAAGGCAACACCATCGAAAAAAGGCCGCATTTCCAGAAGATGAATATCTTCATCATCTAGGGCCATTCCATGTTTTATTTTGTTTTCTGTTACTAATAATTTTTGTTCAATGTTATTTTCGTTGATTTTCCCTTTCTCAAAATCATCATTAATTTTATCTATTCTTGATAAAAACACGAATTCTTCATTTTCTCCACTAAAATAGGCTTGCACCCACATTTGGGTTAGGCCTGCGCACACACCTTTGTATTCAACTTTGTATCCTAATTTTTGCATTAGATTAATGATGGCGTGCATATTCACGTTTCTTTTGTAACTTGTAATTGTTGAAGAAAGGACCAAATAGAGAAACTTATAGTTCAATGATGGAGTAAAAAAACAATTGTTGCTTAAAAATTGCTTTGATTATATTGGATCGATATAAGAAGGTGGGTAAGAAAAATCGCGAATTTGGATATACCATGCTTTCCACGCAATGCAATTGCCATGGTTCAAGTGCTTAGATTATCTGCATATAATTAAATAAACATCATTCTTGTCATTGTGAGCATTCGCGAAACAATCCCTGAGACGCAATAAGATATGGATTGCTTCGCGCGTTATGTGTCTCGCAATGATGAGGCTATATTCCAATCACTGCAAAATGACTTTCCATTTTTTTGATTTGAAGCAATTGCAATGAGTAGATATCACAAAGGCTTTTACCTACAAAGACTTAACCTAAAATGCCAAACTTGGTTTCACCCATCGAAGTTGAAAAGGCATGTTTTTTAACGAGATCATTTTCATCAAATAAAACGATAAGTTCTTTTGTTGTATCGTTGCTACCATGTGCAAATGTATTGGCAATAGGGACAAAGCTTAATGGGGTCGCTGCGCTTTTTTTATGTCTATAAGACCATTTTTCGCTACCATCTTGATTAAAATCTACATTGCTAGGATCCCCAAACTGAGCCCTAATATCTGCTTTAGTTGTTTTACCATTATTTATCATAGTGGCAACCTGCGCAGAATCTAGTGCACTAATAGAAGGATTTCCTGTGCTTGCGCATCCTGTTAGGAGGAGGGTAGTGAGAGATAAAAGTGCGATTTTTTTTTTCATTTGATACCTATCTTCTTACTTTTTTGACAGCTTCTTAACTTAAGAGGCTAGCTTTGCAAAAGTTGGGCTAGAAAACGCGCCAAGTTTACTATAAGTACCTTGTCTTGCAAGACCTATTTTATGAAACAGCACTTTTTGATGAAAAAAGATTATAAAAAATCATTTGCAATGAATGATTTGCCTTCATTGTTATTTATTATTAAGGAAGTATCTATTTTTTTTTGTTTTGATGTTGGGCGTTTTCTTTGCGCCTTCGCTCTAATTCTTCCTCATCTCTTTTGCTTCTTTCTGTCTGGACATGAGAAAATGGAGCAGGGTTAATTTTTATTGCTCTCTGATTTTGTGGACTCTGCAGACGTCGTCGTTCCAATTCAGCTTCATCCCGTAAAACTCTTTCTGTTTGCATAGCATAAATGCTTGCATTTTTGTCTTCATTATTCATACTTTCTCCTTAATTTTGAAGGTTTTAGTGTGGACGATGTCCTACAGGATCTTTATCTTCTGATTCCTTGCTTTTGTTTTTTCTAACTTTTTCTGCATTTTTGTTAATATTTTCGCGACTTGGGTTAATTTTTCCTGGTTTTTTTCTGGGATCAAATAATGGATCGCCCGCCTTAGGTTGACGATCGGGACGATGTTGGTCAGCGTGTAACATGACTCTTTCCTCATTTTACTAGGATAAGAATTTCAGTTTAATTTCATATTTTCACTTAAATCAATAAACATCTCATTGGTAAGTACCATTATTTGTCGTAGTATCACGTGAATTAAGAAAATCTTGCTGTTCCCTCTTTACTGTAGGCGGAGTTGTGGGCGCATTCGCTGAAGAATGAGGACGATTTCGAGGATTGTTATCTGTATTGGTTATTATTTGCCCTTCACTCTCATGTGAGGGTTGACGTAAGTTTGAAGAACCATAGGTCCGAATACCATTGGGATTTGCACCACCATATTGCGCACCAGGGTTATCGCTAGAACTAGGATTGTTGTTAGACTTAGGGCTAACTTCAGCTGTGCTGGCAGGGCCAAGAACCGCTGCATTAGGATCAACTTTTGCCGCATAAAGGTTGAATGAAGTTAAAATAAGAATAAACAATGCCATATTTCTAATGAGCATAATTACTCCTATCTACACCCACAGTTCATACCCATATTTTAGATTAATACAAAGTCAGTAAAACAAGAATATTTGCACAGAGGTCAATCGTGTATCTTCAAATACAAAGATAAATTCTAAGTAGTAAGTGGAAAAATCAAGAAACTACGAATTAGCCGTCTCTGGCTATAAATTAGAATATTTTGCAATGAATAAAGCAAAAATAAGTGAATGCTTATTTTTGTCGTGAGCTTCATTATATGCACGCTTTATTTAATATTTAAAATTGTTGAAAATTTTAGTCTATCCTTTAGGTGTGTTTTTAGTTTTTCTAAAAGCTATTTTGTTTGATAGTCTTATGGAGGAATTTTTATGTCTAATGATCCTAAAAAAGAACAGCAAGAACGCGAGCGTCGTGAAAGAGAACAAAAGATGCGTCAAAATCCTGAACAACAACGTTCAGGCCAAAAAGATGCCAATCAAGGTAAAAAAGATCCTTCAGATCGTAATCGTCCTTAATCGCTGAATAGTGGAGGGAATGATCCCTTCACTATTTTCTTTTATGCTCTATGTATCCCTTCAAACTTGAGTAAAAATAACTCATCTACTAGGTCAACTCATTGAATCAGCTCTTTTATCTTAGATACAAAAGAGGTATTATTCTCTTAAAAAAATGGGAGTATAATATGGCACAACCTCAATTGACACTTTATATCGGCGGCAGCTGCCCATATTGCGCACGTGTTACAGATTATCTACAAAAAAATCCAATGAAAATTGAGATCAAAGATGTCTGGTCTGATGAAAGCGCAAACAAAGAATTTCTAGCATTAACTGGAGGACGCACTCAGGTGCCTTGTTTGAAAATTAACGATAGTTTTATGCATGAATCTTTAGATATCATAGAAAAATTAAAAGAAATTCAACAGGCAGATATTCAAAAAGAATGATGACTGTGGTCATTTCAAGTTGTATAACAAGGGGCAAAAAATGCCCCTTGTTTTTAACATATTCTACATAAGGATTTATTTTCTTGTATTTTCTCTTGAGTTTCTTCTAATGTGGAAGTTTCTCTTTTAGATGGTGTTTGGCAATGTTTTAGATAGGCTCCAGCCCCAACAACAATTTGTTTTACAGTTCCACCCGTTATATAATTTCCTGTCACTCCGCCAATAAAACCCCCTCCCAAAGCAGCCCCTGGGATAATAGCCATCAAAGATAATAATTGATATTCGTCTAAATTGCTGAAAAGAACAGTATAAAGCCAAGCGAACGTAGCAGGAAGTGTTGACATCGCTGCACCCAAACATGCCCCGTAAATAGTAAATTGAGTGCTTTTGGCTATAGGATCTGTTTCGGATATTTCATTTTCATCAATTTCTACTGATAGATCAGTTTCCATATCGGTTGCTGGAGCGACGCTTTTTTTCATTTGTTTTTCCTTAGATTAATTATCGAAATTGAATAGGTCATTAAACTTATTCAAATGAGCTTAAGTGCAGCGAGAAATAAGGAATGGTAATCAGGAATACCCAGCAAATTTTTGAATGAAAGGATGAAAGTTACAAAATGAAGAACATGATCTCATACACAATATTGCTGCATGAAACGTAATGCATTTTAAGTCTTTTATCTTTTGAATAAAATACATATAGTTTTTAAGTTCTGAACGTTTGTGCTGCGAAGTCTAATATATTTTTTAATGAAAATAAAAAAATTCTCTCATTTTTGTAAGAAAGATAGTTTACTGCATGGTAAAACCTTGCTTATGTATTCTTAATTGTAGAGAAATAGCTTTTTAAATGATAATTAAGTCATTTCTTTATTGGAAGGAATGGTTTTGATGGTATAAAAAGTAAACTCAACAGCGCTATGAGTGTAAATATTATACCAGCGAAGAAAGTAACAGCTGAACCGTATTGATCCCACAAGATGCCAGCAAGGATGCTAGCAATTAGCATAACAATGCCACAAATAAAATTATAAATACCATAAGCAGTCCCACGCAATGCGGGTGGCGATGTATCGGTGATCATCGTTGTCAGTGTTCCTTGAGAAAAAGCCAGATATAAACCCCATAAAACAGTACCTAATAATAGCATAAAAAGATTGTTGCCGATCCCTAAAATAATATCTGCAGCAATTAGAAAAAACATCCCAATTATCAGTACCGTCTTTCTATTGATATTGTCTGAAAGCACTCCTGAAGGATAAGCTCCTAGCGCATAAACGATATTCATTACAATCAATATTACAGGGATAAAGGCAAATGAAAGCCCTATTTCTTGCGCTTTTAATATAAGAAAAGCTTCACTAAAGCGTGCGAGGGTAAATAAACCCGACATCATTACAAGTTTCCAATAAGTAGCTCCTATCTGACTGATACTACGTATTTGTATTTTAACGCCTGTTTGTTCAGGGTGGTGAGCAGGTGGCTCTTTTACGCCGAATGCCAAGATGGCAACAGACATAAAAGCGGGGATAACAGCTAGCCAAAGCACATTACGAATATTGCCAGAAAATAACAACATCCCGCCAATAGCTAAAAGAGGGCCTAAGATTGCCCCTACCGTATCTAGTGATTGTCTTAATCCAAAGCAAGTACCTCTTATTTCTTGGGCTGCAATATCGCTTATCATCGCATCACGAGGTGCACCACGGATCCCTTTTCCGATGCGATCAATAAAGCGAGCCATTAAGGTTACATTAACGGTATTTGCCAAAGGAAAAAGAGGTTTTGTGAGTGCTGCTAGACCATAGCCAATGACAACAAGTAATTTTCTTTTACCGAAATAATCACTTAGTGTTCCAGAAAATATTTTAACAATATTAGCCGTAGCTTCTGCAATACCCTCTACAAGGCCGACTGCAGCGATACTAGTACCCAGTGTAGACACCATGAAAATAGGCAATAAACTGTGGATGAGCTCTGAGGATAGATCCATAAACATGCTAACAATCCCAAGCGCCCATATACTGCGAGGAACGGCAGCAAGTCTTGATAAGTAAATGGTTTTTAGTTTCTGCATCGATATTTCGATAGCTTAAGAACTCGACAATCTATTTTATGTTTATCGGTTATGCATTGAATTTATTATAGTCTTATTACTGTGTTTTGCATCAGTCATAAATGAATAAATAATTTTCAAAGCCTGACAAAATTTTTTCTTAATTGATAGGAATTGAAATGCTAGATTACTATTTAGTACATTATTTTATGAGAATAAGTGAATTAATATTCATGGTGTTTACGTATATTAATTTGGTAAAAATAGCTCAAGTCTTAATCGCTAAAATATTGCAAGAATCTTGACAAGTATGTTGTTGTTAAGTAACCTGCCGGATTCTTCAGTGGTGCGATATGACACTTCTAACGATGACAATCTTTCTTTTCTTTAAAGAAAAATTCCAAACTTATTCTCCGGTTCAAAAATTTGCTGGTTATTCCTGAAAACGAACGCTTTATTGCTCTTTCTAATACATGCTCATTGCTTGAGTGATGTCATTTATTCCATTAAAGGGGATGATCAATGATAGGTCGTACATATACCGAAGAAGATAGAAAACTTATTCAACAACACATTACTGATTTTGAATCGCGAACATCTTTGGCTATAGAAGAATTGTATTGTTTAAACGGGCTAAAAAGTGAGTTACAGGCTAATCATAGTGAAGCTGTTTATAAATATGTAAAATCAGGAACCCCTTTAGCTTTAACACGCCTAAATTTTATGTTTCCTGAGCTTGAAGGCGTCAATGAGTTGATTCGACAAGGTAAAGATCTATCGCAATCAAGGCCAACGCCCACGCGAAGGAATAGAACGCGTAAAACTCGTGATGAAATAGCAGAAAAGCCAGTGGAGCAAAATCAAGAAGCAAATATTGAAGTCATTATTAACAAAAGCCAACCTATTCAGCCAGCCATTTTTGAACGAAATGAAAAGGATCAGTTATTAGTTCTCACCTTCTTAAAAATTGCTAAATCACAAAAAAATGATCTATGTTTATCTCAATTACAAACTCAGATGAATTTAATGCCAACAGGTTTGCTCAGTAATACTTTAGAAGATTTGGTGCAAAGTGAATATGTTGAAAAGCAGGTTATAGAAAATGAAAGATATTATTCCATTACTCAAGATGGGCTAGACTTTGTTCAATTGCTATTGACAAAAGAAAATGGTTCTAGAAGCGATGCGCCTGATTCAAATAAATCATTGTTAGCATATTTTTTGCCGAATTTCTCCTTGGGCAGATATTCAATGTCACGCCCAGCCGTTCTTTCTGCTGAATATAAAGCTATGTCTCAGTTACAATCCATTAATGATAAAGGCAAAGAAAAGAAAGAGTTTAATGATTCATCTTCCCAAAATATCACAGGTGATCCCGATTTCATTTTATTAAGATTGCTAGACGAAACTCAAGAGAAAGGGATGGATTTTTCTGAGATCCGGAAGAAAATTCCTTTAGAATCTAGTGGACTGGTAATAGGAGTAATAAGAAATTTATTACGCAGAGGATTGATTACTGAGTTATGTGCTTATTATTATTGTATCAATGATGAAGGTAAGGCTTATTTAGCGCGACATTCTTCTGAAGCAACTGTCTCAGTTTCAGATAAAGATAATTTATTTGGGAGTACTTCTCAGTTTTGTCCTGCTTTTAGAGCTTCAACAAATGATCGAGGCCAAACCACGACAGATATGAGTCGATTGTATCCACCATTTACGCCAGCGGCACTTTTGCAAACCGAAGAATTGGAACACGCACCAAATTCTTGTATGCAATTTAAAACACGTAGGATTTAATTATTAGCAAATTTGATATGGCGCTTCTGTAGCATATTTCACTGAAGTTAAATTTTTATAAGAGGTTTACATGTTAGACTTTGTTACTCATATTTTTCGCAAAAAAGATGTTCCCTCTCCTGCGTTAGGGACAACGCAGCAAGCTGTTAAATCAATTGAAAAACTTGAAAAATCCCTTAAGACTGCGCATAAAATTGAACCCGCTGTTGTCGCTGGATGTATGTGGCTAACTTATAATCTAATGGATATCAGGAATAAATTTTCCCTTATTGATTCGAGTGGTTATCTAGTGCCTATTGTTTATGCTATAGCAACATCGGCCTCTTCTAAATTAGTGCCACAGAAAATCCACCAATGGGGACTTTCTTATGGTATTGATATTGATTCTCTTTATGTATCGGTAAAAAAATTACTTAGCCCGGAATTAAACGATATTCCAAGTAGTACGCTTAAGGCGTTAATAAAGGCTTTTGCTGATTTTAAGGACATGCAAGAAGAAGAAAAGATAACAGATTTAAGAGAAGGATATAGAGAATTTAGAAAAAATACGATCCAATATTTACGGCAAATGCAACGTATTGTTCAATTACTAGAAAATCCCAGCCTAGCTATAAAGAAACGAGAAAAACAATTAAAAAAGAGCGCAGAGTTAGAGCATATTCACTCCGACCTTATTGAGATTTTTGAGCAATTAGAAGAACTTATCGAAAAATATGAAAGCCAAGGTTATTTTGATGCAGCGTCAATTGAAGATTGTGTAGCATTCCTCGATTTTTTATGGAAAACAGATCAAACTCATCTTGTTACTGCAATGGCTAAGTTAGGAGCTTCTTTCTATGAGAGAGAGGATGTAGTTGAATTTGCTAAAAATGCGAATAACAATGTTCTAGGTTGGCTCTCTTTGGATTTACCTCACTATTCATCTGCATCTGATAATAATGTCAAGTCTGACAATGACACAGATTTTGATTTGGCAGAAGCTGCTAAAGATGCGAATAACAATGTTTTAGGTTGGCTTTCTTTAGATTTACCCCGTGCTTCCAAGATGGTATCTGATGACGAAGATAATTCTGAGTGTGAAGCTGAAAGTGATTCTGAGTTTGAAGCTGAAAGTGATTCTGAGTTTGAGCCTGCAACGATAGCTCTTACAAGAAAAAGGCTACCTTAAGTAGTTTGCTATATCGAGCATAAGCAACGATAGATCGTGTATGCTAAATAAATCTCCAAGAGATGAGCCTGAAGTGGCGGGCTCATCTCTTTCAGAGAGCTCAAAATAGTCTAATCTTGGCTAGCGTGATAGGCACCTGCCCATGCTCCAAAAATAATTCCTACAAGTGCAGCTAATTCAGTACGCAAAGCAAGCGTAATAGGTGGAAGCTGACCAATACAAAGAAACGCAGCGGCAGCACCTAATGAGCCCACTAATGCGCCAAATTGTAATGCATTGTCTGCTAGATCCCCTGCACTTACAGCTTCTATTTCAGAGAAGGTGAGTTCTTTCATTATTGTTCCTTACTACATGATAGGAATAAAAGTTTTAATATTTGTTTAACAATAAGTTAATGTATGCAAATTAGGGTAACACTCATGTGCTAACCAACTAACATTTGAATATATCTATTGAAAGATATAAAAATAATGCAAGAGTTTAACGGATCTATTGCATAAAGGCTTATAGAGAAAACACCCTTTATCGTATTTAAATATGCCGTTAGTCGTGAAATCTAGAGTGAGGTAAAACTATGCAATATGGACCACTGGTGATAAGCATAAATGGTTATCATGTTTATCCAGATCAGAATATTGCGCAAGTTTTACAACATCCCTTGGTGGGAGGGGTGATTTTATTTTCCAATAATTTCCAAGATAAAACCCAATTAAAACAGCTAACAGATGAGATAAAAGCAATTAGTCAAGAGAACAATAAATCTTTATTGATTATGGTTGATCACGAAGGGGGATATGTACAAAGATTTCGAGTAGGCTTTGCTGCTATACCTGCGGCCAAGGTATTGGGAGATATTTATGATATCAATCCTGAGACAGCTCTAATCTATGCAAACCAGTTAGGGATTTTAGTAGGACAAGAACTCAAAGAGGTTGGTATCGATATTGTGCTTGGACCTGTTGTTGATTTAGATAAAGGAAATGGTGTCATTTCAGGGTTAGATAGGGCTTACCATCAAGATCCTAATGTTGTCATTCAAATTGCCAGTGCTTATATCCAAGGTCTCGAAACAGCTGGTGTGCATGCAACGTTAAAGCATTTTCCAGGACATGGTGGCGATATAGGTGATTCTCATATTACAGAGCCAGTAGATAATCGTTCTTGGGAAGATTTAAGCACGACAGACTTATTACCTTTTAAAAATCTGATTGAAACAGGGATGATAGGTGCCGTTATGCCGGCGCATATTTTATATCCAGAAGTGGATAGCGAGAATACTGCCGGCACCTCAAAAATATGGTTAAGCGATATTTTACGTGATGAATTAAACTTTGATGGCGTTATTATTAGCGATTGCTTATCAATGGTCGGCGCTGGTAGTGGAAGTAACATTGAAAAAACGCTTCAAGCGTTAGAGTTTGGTGATATAGCGTTGTTGAGCCATCAATCACCACAAGAATATCTTTTGCTGCTAGAAAATTTAGAAGCACTACATATAGAATGGTCCTTAGAAAGTGAATCACGTGTGGAAAATTGGCTCACCTTTTTTTGTGACAATGAAAGTTATATTCCACCCAGTCTTAATCTCCCTATTGTAGAATCTATCAGTGAGCCCATCATGCTTTAAGCTTTTTCCGTTGATTTTTAAATAGCTCAAAGTATTTGCACGTATCAACGCTGGGATATTTCGCATAGCGTAAGACAATGAAATAGATAAAAAAATACTTGAACGCGCACATATCATTGTTAGCATAGGATTAGATACACCGTTAAGTTTTTAATGATTCTTTAGATATATGTAATATGTCTCATCTGCGATAGAGTTGTTATGCCGCAAAATCTTTCAGGAACGCTTTTTGATGATATTTTTACAGCTATCAAGGATAATAAGTTGTTGCTACCTATACAGCCTGAAGTCGCAATTGAGATGCAACAATTGAGCGAAAAGCCGGATATGACTGTAAACGATCTAAAGAAGGTGCTTGGAAAAGATCCTGCTTTGACTGCCAGAATTATCCGTCTTGCTAATAGTCCACTTGCTAGAGGGCTTGTGCCAATTAATAGTTTAGATACTGCAATCAATCGATTAGGGTTTCGATTTGTTAATTATGTGGCTTTGGGATTAGCAATGAGACAATTATTTGTTGCAACTCATAAGATCATAGAAGAGAAAATGAAAGCAGTTTGGCTTCATTGCAGTGAGGTATCTGCTGCTTCTTATGTTTTGGCAGCACATACAAAATTATTTCCGCCCGAAGAGGCATTAGTTGCTGGGCTTTTACATGAAATTGGTATTTTGCCTATTTTAACTTTTGCTGAATCGTATCCAGCATTAAGAGATGATGCGCTTGAAATAGAATGTCTTATCCAAAATCATTCGCAGAACTTAGGCAAAGTTATTTTAAGTGCTTGGCATTTTCCTGAGCAAATTATTAATGTTATAGAAAACATGAATAATGTAAATAGGATTATTGATAAACCCGATTTAGCTGATATTGTTTTAATTGCTAAAATACATGTTGTTCAAGGAACAAATCATGCTTTAGCAAAAATTGATAAGGAAAATATACCTGCTTATGCAAGGTTAGGGATGGATCGTAAAAAGGATTTTTATGCGCAACCTCACCTCCAAGTTGCCTTGCAATCGACCCAGCAGGCCTTTGCTTAGTTGTTCAAAGCATTATAATATATTTATAATTACGTTTCTAAAACGTCTTCCGTGATTTTACCTTCTTGAGCAGTACATCTAAATCCAAGCCGACTATATTGTAGTATTTAGGACGGCATTTTCTATATAATGCATGCAAAGGAGATAGAAATGCTTGGTAACCATTTACTTGAAAAAGCGAAAATTTTAACAAAGCAGTATCCTGATATCTTTGCTGGTAATGTGTATGCCGCAAGTTCTTATTTAGTAGTGGTGAAAAGTGTTAAAGAACTTGATATTGAATTTAAAAAAGACGAGCCTGAAGGCGCAGTTCTTACAAAAGAACTATTATCATTTTTAGAGACGAAAATACAATTTCAATCTAAAACTAATCTTTATCTTGTGATGGAGGATGTTATTCGGTTTGCTAGAGTATGTTTTCAACAAGATAGTAATGTAGTAAAACAACACGCTAGAGATCTATTACGTGAATCGGATAATATTATGACCCATCTGTCTGAAATTATGTTTAGCAATTTTGAATATACTAATTTTTCAGCATTATCTGAATTGAATATGCAAATTTTGGAAGAATATGAAAAAAAAGAAGAACAAAGTGCAGGTACAATGACTTCAACTGCTGTTGTTCGATATAAATAAAAGAGATTGGATAGAAGCTATGTTTTTAATACACGGTATTGCGGGCGCTTTGTTTCCAGAATCTTGTCAATTTTTATACTTCCAAGCGAAGTGATTGTTCATTTACAATCATTTGTTGTATTCATCTCAGAAAATAAAAACAACAAATGATTGATTTTTTTAATATAAATTAGTGCCTTATATTCCTTGCCATTTTTATCTATCAATGGTTCTGATATGTATTCTATACTTTAGAGATATGAGGAGGGGGTATGAGTAAAGATTTTGATTATGAAGCAAATGGTTTGTCCGAGAAGTATCCAGAAATATTTCATGGTGAAACTGATATAGCGAAATCATATTTGATTATTGTCGATTGCATTAAAGAAATTGATAAAGAATTTGTTAAAACCCATAGCATTGGCGAAAAACATAGTAAGACGCTAATCAAATTTCTTGAAAAAAAGATACAATTTGAATCTAAAACGAATTTTTATCTTACCATGGAAGATGTTATTCGTTTTGCACAAGTATGTACTTCTCAAAATAATCTACAGCTAAAAAAAATTGCTGATCGGACTTTAGATGAATCAAAACGAATCATGCAACATTTAGTAGATGCCTTATTCAAGCATTTTGACTTTACTAATTTTTCGGCATTGAGTGAACTCAACATTAAACAATTGGATGAGTCAAAAGAAAGAGGCGATAGTCTGCTTCCAACAAAAAGAAAATTTTAAGGGAGGATTCTTTGACTTGCTCTGTAGTTTGCAATAATAAGACAGACGAATATAAGAAATATCTGAGGTAAGTTGTTGAATCGTTACTCGATGAAAAAAGTAGCCCCCTGAGTAGGGGGCAAGAAAAGTTAAGCGGTGGCAAAAGCTTCTTTTAATTTTTTCGCCACAGTTTCATGCGGGATCTGTATGTATTGAGGTAAGCCGTTCTCATAAGGAGGATAAGCTTCTCCTGCGATAAGTGGAGTGAGATAAGTACGGCATGCTTCAGTAATGCCATATCCATCTTCGCTGATAAATTCGCGAGGAACGGTTTTTTCCACATTCGCTACTTTGGAAAGTGAAACTTCTTCAATATGCCAACGATAAGGACTATCACTATCACGCACGACAATAGGCATAACAGCATTTTTGCCAGCAATGGCAAATTCAACCGCGCTTTTACCTAAAGCATACGCTTGATCAACATCGGTTTGAGAAGAAATATGACGTGCAGCGCGTTGTAAGTAATCTGCTACTGCCCAATGATTTTTGAGACCTAATTCTGATTTAACCATTTGTGCTAAATAGGGGGCAACACCGCCTAATTGTGCATGACCAAAAGCATCCTTAAGGCCCGATTCTGCCAAGAATCTACCATCAGGATGTCGGGTGCCTTCAGAGACGACAATCACACAATAACCTTTAGATTTAACGGTGGATTGCACTTTTTGTAAGAAATCCGCTTGTTGGAAAGGAATTTCAGGGAAAAGAATTAAATGTGGTGCACCATTGGCGTAAGGTTGCGCTAAAGCGCCTGCTGCAGCAATCCAGCCTGCATGGCGTCCCATTACTTCTAAAATAAATACTTTGGTAGAGCTTGCTGCCATTGAAGCGACATCAAGACTTGCCTCAAAAGTTGACACAGCCACATATTTAGCCACCGAACCAAATCCAGGGCAGTTATCTGTGAAGGGAAGATCGTTATCAACGGTTTTGGGGATCCCGATGCACGTGATAGGATAGCCCATTTCTTGGCTTATTTGGGAAACCTTGTTTGCTGTGTCTTGGGAATCGCCGCCGCCATTATAAAAAAAGTAGCCTATATTGTGTGCTTCAAAAACGGCGATTAATCTTTCGTATTCTTCGCGATTTTCTTTTAGACCTTTGAGTTTATAGCGACAAGATCCGAATGCCCCTGCTGGGGTGTGGCGCAATGCGCCTATCATGGCTGAAGATAATGTGGAAGTATCAATGAGTTCTTCCTGGAGTGCGCCGATAATACCGTTTTTACCGGCAAATACTTTACCTATTTTATCGGTATGGAGTCGCGCAGTTTCAAGGACGCCGCAAGCAGTTGCGTTAATAACAGCGGTAACGCCACCGGATTGAGCGTAAAATGCATTTTTTGGAGCCATGATATTTTACCTTTTCCACACATGAAAGTGGTTTGCAGGTTACATTTTTTAAGCAAGAATTACTAGAAGCGGGCCGTAAAAATAGTGATTTTCCGTGTAGACAAGGGCCGGTTCTAGAGCAGCGCATTTACATAGTCGTATGAGTTGCCTAGAAGGTGCTGCAACATAAGATCACCGCAAAAGAACAATTTTGAGGCTAGTAGTGGTAGTTAGTTAATTTGCTAATAGTTAGATGAGAACATGAGAAATAATTTTTACCTTATTTTCAAAACCTTAGTGAACCTTTGTACCTTAAGGGGCAGCCCAGCTGATTTACCCTATTCTTACTTTTGGTTAGTTACGCTAATTTTTATAGAAACAATGCTCAATATTGTTTCTTGGGCGCGCATTAAAGGGGCGCCTCTTTTTGAAATTGTGTTGGCAAGCTTATTAATGGTAGGTTTGCTCATGGGCATTATTTATCTTTTATTAGCCCAACGAAAAATGCAGCAACGGTTTCTTAAAGTGATGATAGCATGGCTAGGAACAGAATTTTTATTAGAGCTTTTTTTAAAATTCTGGCTCATCATTTTGCCAAATGCAGCATTGACAATGGAAGTTCAAGCGGGAATGGGGTTAACGCTTTTAGTGTGGAATGTACTTATCAAAGCACGCATTTTTAAGCTATCCATGGAAATGAAGATGATAAGCGCCATTTTAATTATATTTGGGATCATGGTAGCGTCATTTATGCCGGTGCAATTGATTTTAGGGCCTTATTTACCACAACTTGTACCACAGTCTTAATTATGGGGAGATATTATGCATATTCATATTTTGGGGATTTGTGGCACTTTTATGGGAGGTATTGCGAGCCTAGCTGTAGCAAAGGGGTATCGTGTTACCGGATCAGATGAAAATGTATATCCACCCATGAGTACTCAATTAGAAAGCTTAGGTATCAAATTACAAGTGGGTTATAAAAGTGAACATTTAAAAGAAAAGCCTGATATGGTTGTGATTGGCAATGCGCTAGGGCGTGGTAATGAAGCTGTTGAATATGTATTGAATGAAGGGTTGCCGTATCAATCAGGACCACAATGGTTAGCTGAAAATTTATTGAAAGATAGATGGGTAATAGCCGTTGCGGGTACTCATGGTAAAACCACTACCACCAGTATGATTGCATGGATATTAACTTATGCCGGATTTAATCCAGGCTATTTAGTCGGCGGGATCCCTGCTAATTTTGGCTTATCAGCGAAGTGGGGGGATGATCCTTACTTTGTTGTAGAAGCTGATGAATACGATAGTGCTTTCTTTGATAAACGTTCAAAATTTGTTCATTATCGTCCACGCACCTGTATCTTAAATAATCTTGAATTTGATCATGCCGATATTTTTAAGAATTTGGATGAGATTAAAAAACAATTTCATCATTTAGTGCGAACAGTACCTGGAAAAGGGGCATTAATTGTGCCCAAAACAGATGAAGCATTACAAGACGTATTGAAAATGGGCCATTGGAGCGATATTAACTATTTTGGCCCAAATGGCGATTGGCAAGCAATTTTAAAAACGCAAGATGGCAGCCAATTTGAAGTAAGTCATCAGGGGAAAGTTTTAGGTCAAGTTAATTGGTCACTGATTGGAGATCATAATGTGCATAATGCACTAGCTGCAATTGCAGCTTCTGTGCATGCAGGGATAACACCGCAAGTTGCGATAGAAGCGCTTGCAGAGTTTCAATCAGTTAAACGACGCATGGAAGTGCGCGGACAAATCAATGGCGTGACAGTATATGATGATTTTGCGCATCATCCTACAGCAATAAAAACAACCGTTGCAGGACTCAGAGCAAAAATAAGTAAAAAACGCCTTATTGCTATTGTTGATATTCGCTCAAATACAATGTGCATGGGAACGCATCAAGCTGAACTTGCTGATGCCTTGAGTGAGGCTGATCACGTTTTTGTTTATCAATCACCTAAAGTAGTTTGGAATGTCAAAGAAGTGCTGTCGCCCTTAAAAGCCAAAGCAAATGTTTATCAAGATACGCAGTCTATTATTGATGCTTTGATCCCCTTTGTTCAAAAAGAAGATCATATTCTTGTCATGAGTAATGGTGGATTTGATAATTTACACCAGAGATTATTGCAATCACTAGCACAGACAGAGACAGTAGTATGAATTCAATGCAAGAGGTGACCTTAGCTTTTGCAGGTGCTTCCGGCGCACCTTATGGATTGCGCTTGTTAGAGCAATTAGTGTTAGCGAAAGTTAAGGTTTCTCTGGTGATTTCACCTGCTGGGCATATGGTGATTCATGATGAAACAGATTTTCAATTGCCTGGAAACCCTAAAAAGATTGAAGAATTTTTAACGGAGCACTTTCAGGCAGCACCTTCACAGATAAAAGTGTATGGCAAAGATCAGTGGTCGTCTCCTTTAGCCAGTGGTAGTGCATCTCCAAGAACGATGATTGTTTGTCCCTGTAGTGCAGGATGTCTTTCTGCAATTGCTTTAGGCGCAAGTAATAATTTATTGGAGCGTGCTGCAGATGTTGTTATTAAGGAACAAGGTAAATTGGTTTTAGTGGTAAGGGAAATGCCACTTTCTGCAATCCATCTTGAACATATGCTGAATTTAGCGCGTTTAGGGGTGTGTATTATGCCGGCAAGTCCAGGTTTTTATTTTAAACCGCAAAAAGTGGAAGATTTAGTGGATTTTGTCGTAGCAAGAATTTTAGATCACATTCAGGTGCCTCATCAGTTGAGTAAAAGGTGGGGAGCGCAATAGAATTAAAGGTGCATTTTGCGCGAAGCGCATCAAGCGCTACGCTCACATTGGAATTAAATGTGAAATATCAATGAAAAGGAATTTCCATGAAAACAAAATACACTCTCTTATCTTTTTTCTTTTTCTCTCACATCACAATCGCAGCATTACCTCCTACTGCTGAAAGTATGCATCGTATTAAAGCGGTGATGGATTCAAAAGAAGTCTATGACAAATTAGGCTCTGTCAATTGGATCACTTCTATTACTGAAACCAAAGAAGGGTATAAACTGCAATCAGAAAAATGCACACTGATGGTTAAAGTGGAAAGGATGCCACAAACCATGCCCGGTCCTTCTCAGCTGTCAGTGAAGGCTGGCGAGTTGCATTGCAAATAGCCAGATACACTTTCTAAAAATCGACCGTTATGTGCGTACAAGAGCTGTTAAGTCTTTTGTACGTTCTCCTTTGATTACCTATATTAAATAGACGGATCCGTCGTTCACTGTACATATTTTGTTATTTAGCTAGGTAATAATGCGCATGTCTGAGGAACCAGACCATCATTCCAATCGACACTTTGCTATGAGATTGCAAAAGTATATTGCGCATGGAAAACAACATGGCTTTGCTTTATTACATAAAATTATATTTTTTGTTGCGCTGCTCATGTTTCTGGCCTTTCTTCTTTGGACCTGGCGTTGGCTACATCCTGTTAAAAAAGAAAACCGTTCTCAACTGGTTAATGTAGTTTTAGGAAAAGCACAAACAGAGAACATTCCTGTTTATTTGAACGGTTTAGGCTCGGTTATCCCTTTAGATTCCGTGACAGTAAAGACTCAAATCAATGGGCAATTACAAAAAGTCTTTTTCAAAGAAGGGCAAATGGTGCGAAAAGGGGATCTATTGGCGTTAATTGATGAGCGTCCGTTTAAAGCCCTATTAACGCAATATGAAGGGCAACTCGTCCATGATAAAGCTTTGCTTGAAAATGCAAAACTAGATTTAACGCGATTTGAAGCACTTTGGAAAGAAGATTCTGTTGCCAAGCAAACATTAGATACACAACGTTCTTTGGTAAAACAACTTGAAGGAACGGTAAAGTCAGATCAAGGTTTAGCAGATACCGCTCGGGTCAATTTGATTTATTGCCGTATTATTTCACCTATTAATGGACGTATTGGTTTGCGTTTGATAGATCCAGGTAATTTTGTGCAAACATCTGATACAACTGGTTTATTTGTCATCAACACAGTGCGCCCCGTTTCAGTGATATTTACCTTGCCTGAAGATAATATCCCACAAGTAGTACGGCAAATGACCAAAGGAAAGACATTAAAAGCAGAAGCTTATGATCGTGCTCAAAATCAACTATTGGCGACAGGCGTTTTATTTTCTCTAGATAATCAGATTGATCCTGCTACCGGGACAGTAAAGTTAAAAGCACGATTTAAAAATGATGACGATGGTTTATTCCCTAATCAATTTGTCAATATAAAGCTATTAGTTGATACGTTAAATAATGCAACAGTGGTTCCTACCGCTGCTGTACAATATGGTACAAAAAAGTTTATTTATGTTTATGACCATGAGAAACAAACTGTTCATATTAGAGAGGTAGAGGTGGGAATAACCTCTGGTGATATGACTGTCATTACCCAGGGGGTAAAATCAGGAGAGTCGATTGTCGTAGAGGGGACAGACAAACTTTCTGATGGGATGAAAGTAAGTGTTTCTGCTAGTCAAGAACCTGTTTCAAAAAGCGACAAGAAGGCTGCGTAGATGAATCCTTCGCGTCCCTTTATTTTGCGGCCTATTGCGACTTCTTTACTCATGGTAGCCCTTTTATTTAGTGGTATTTTGGCTTATCAATTATTACCTGTTTCTGCGTTACCTCAGGTAGATTATCCTACTATCCGAGTTTCTACTTTCTATCCAGGTGCTAGTCCAGATGTTGTTACTTCATTGATTACAGCCCCGCTTGAACGTCAATTTGGTCAAATGCCAGGGCTTAATCAAATGACCTCAACAAGCTCAGGAGGCGCCTCTCTTATCACATTGCAATTTACATTAGACATGAGTTTGGATGTCGCTGAACAAGAAGTGCAAGCTGCTATTAATGCTGCTTCCAATTTTTTACCGACTGATTTGCCCAATCCCCCAGTATATAGCAAAGTTAACCCAGCAGATGCGCCGATTATGACATTGGCACTCACTTCAAAAATGTTACCGTTACCACAAGTTGAGGATTATGCAGAAACACGTTTTGCACAAAAAATTTCACAATTAAGTGGTGTGGGGTTGGTGAGTATCAGTGGTGGACAGCGCCCTGCGGTTAGAATACAGGCTAATCCTACAACGTTAGCTGCTTATGGATTGACCTTAGAAGACTTGCATACTGCTATTGCAAATGCTAACACCAATTTAGCTAAAGGAAATTTTGATGGAAAGCGTTTATCTTATACCATCAATGCAAATGATCAGCTATTAACAAGTGAAGCTTATCGTCCTATCGTCATCGCATTTAAAAATGGTGGCCCTATCCGTATTTCAGATGTAGCAACAGTGATTGATGGTGCACAAAATGTGAAGCAGGCAGCTTGGGTCGATACAACGCCTGCTGTAATTTTGAATATTCAACGTCAACCAGGGGCAAATGTCATTGAGGTAGTTGATCGTATTAAATCCTTGTTACCTCGCTTAAAAGCGACTTTACCTAACGATATTAACGTTGAAATAGTAGCCGATCGGACTAATACTATTCGTGCTTCGGTACATGACGCACAGCTTGAGATGTTGTTAGCAATTGTCTTAGTTGTAGCGGTTATTTTCATATTTTTGCTCAATGTGCCAGCAACGTTTATTCCTAGTGTCGCTGTACCTCTTTCGTTAGTAGGTACATTCGGTTTAATGTATTTATTGGGATTTAGCATTAATAATTTAACCTTGATGGCACTCACTATTGCGACAGGGTTTGTAGTCGATGATGCTATTGTAATGATTGAGAATATTTCTCGTTACATTGAGCAAGGTGAAGATCCCTTATCTGCTGCTTTAAAAGGTGCTGAGCAGATAGGCTTTACCATTATGTCTCTAACTGTTTCATTAATCGCCGTGATGATCCCCTTACTTTTTATGGGAGATATTGTTGGTCGGTTATTTCGCGAATTTGCCATGACGCTTTCTGTCACTATTTTATTATCAGCTTTTGTATCGTTAACTTTAACACCAATGCTATGTGCACGATTATTACATTATCACAAAGCCGATAAAGATGGACGATTTGAAAGAGCCGCATCACATTTTCAAGAGCGTATCATCAGCGGGTATGGAAATTCTTTGAGCTGGGTTTTTCGTCATCAACCATTGATATTGTTTATTGCTGTGATGACATTAGTCGTGACATTGGCTTTAGTTTATTTTATTCCCAAGGGCTTTTTTCCACTAACAGATACAGGATTTGTTCAAGGGATCTCAGAAGCGCCACAATCGATTTCATTTGAAGCAATGAGTGAACGTCAGCAATCACTGGTTAAGATAATATTGCAAGATCCTGCGGTGGAAAATGTTTCTTCTTTTATTGGCATTGATGGCACGAATGTGACATTAAATAGCGGACGCATTCAAATCACACTCAAGTCTCGAGATAAGCGTAAAGATAGTGCTAGCGCAGTGATTAATCGATTGCAGGAGAATTTGAGAGCGATATCAGGCATTACACTTTATATGCAGCCGCTACAAGATATTACGATTGATGATAGGGTGAGTCGCACGCAGTATCAATATAGCTTAAGTTCGCCCGATGCCAATGAGGTGTTCACTTGGAGCAATTTATTAATGAATAAATTGCAGCAAGAAGCATTATTAAGCGATGTGACGAGCGATCAACTCAACCAAGGATTACAAACAAATATTCATATTGACAGGGATACGGCATCGCGATTGGGCATTAGCACACAATTGATTGATAATGTCCTTTATGATGCATTTGGCCAACGCCAGATCTCCACTATGTTCACGCAACTTAATCAATATTATGTCATTCTGGAAGTGTTGCCTGAATTACAACAGATGACAAATTCATTAGAAAATATTTATTTAAATTCAACTGATGGTAATGCAATTCCACTAAGCGCATTCACGCAAATCACTCAAGGCACAGGTCCCTTGGTTGTTAACCGTCAAGGTCAATTTCCAGTGACAACCATTTCATTTAATTTGAGCTCAAATGCTGCGCTAGGTGATGCGGTAAAAGCGATTAATGATGCTAAAAAAACGCTTGATATTCCAGAGCATCTACAAACTGGTTTTGAAGGTGCTGCTAAGATTTTTCAAAACTCATTGGCAAATGAAGGGTGGTTAGTCGTCGCTGCCATTATAGTTGTCTATATTGTGTTAGGTATACTTTATGAAAGTTATATTCACCCCGTCACTATTCTTTCTACCTTGCCCTCAGCCGGTATGGGGGCCTTATTAGCATTGTTATTAACAGGAAAGGAATTAAGCGTTGTTGCATTGATAGGGATCATTTTGCTTATCGGCATCGTGATGAAAAATGCCATTATGATGATAGATTTTGCCTTAGAGCTTGAGCGTCGTTCTGGTAAAACCGCGCAAGAAGCTATTTATGAAGCTTGTTTATTGCGATTTCGACCTATTTTGATGACTACCCTTGCTGCTATGTTGGGAGCAGTGCCTTTGGCGTTTGGTCAAGGGATGGGGGCGGAGCTTCGTCAACCGCTTGGGATTGCGATTATTGGTGGCTTAATGTTAAGTCAATTGTTAACGCTTTATACAACACCTGTTATTTATTTGGCATTCGATAAAATATCAGCCAAAGTGATGAAGCGAGGTACTTCACCTTTGCCGCCAACTAACCCCCTTGCGGGGGATGTATGAGTTTATCGTCTCCATTTATTTATCGTCCTGTCGCGACAACTTTGCTTGCATTGGGGCTCGCTTTTGCTGGTATGATTGCTTTTAATTTTCTACCGGTTTCTGCATTACCGCAGATTGAATTCCCCACTATCAATGTGCAAGCTTCATTGCCTGGTGCAAGTCCAGAAATAATGGCAAGCTCAGTGGCAACGCCATTGGAACGTCAGCTGGGACGTATTGCAGGGATCACAGAGATGACTTCTTCTAGCACCTTAGGTACGACCAGGGTGACTATTCAATTTGATTTATCGCGTGATATTGATGGGGCTGCGCGTGACGTACAGGCAGCTATTAATGCGGCACGCAGTCAGCTACCAACAGATTTGCCTAATCAGCCGACCTATCGAAAAGTCAATCCGGCTGATGCTCCTATTATGATCCTTGCACTGACTTCTGATACGTTTACCAATGGCCAAATGTACGATGCCGCTTCAACTATTTTGCAACAAAAAATTTCTCAAGCTGAAGGCATTGGAAATGTTATCGTCGGCGGAAGCTCATTGCCTGCAGTGAGGATAGAGTTAAACCCAACAACATTGAATAAATATGGAATTGGACTTGAACAAGTTCGCACAGCAATTGCCGCATCTAATGTAAATCGTCCTAAGGGCCAGTTGACCTCTGGGCCACGCACAGCAGAAATTGCTACAAATGATCAGATCTTTAGAGCATACCAATATGAGCCTCTGATTATAGATTATTCTAATGGTTCGCCTGTGCGGGTTTCTGATGTCGCTGAAGTAACCGATTCAGTAGAAGATTTGAGAAATGCAGGCATGGCAAATGGTAAACCTGCAGTTTTGTTGATTGTTTTCAAGCAGCCTGGTGCAAACGTTATTGAAACGGTAGATAACTTACGCAAGCTGATGCCGCAATTGAAAGGATCAATTCCGGCCGGAATAGATATCACTGTCATGATGGATAGAACCACCACTATTCGTGCCTCTTTACATGATGTGGAATTGACCTTAATCATTGCCATTATATTAGTGGTTCTTGTTATTTATGCCTTTTTAAGAAATGCAAGGGCAGCGCTCATTCCAAGTGTAACGGTACCACTTTGTTTATTAGGTACGTTTGCCGTAATGTATCTGTTAGATTTTACCTTAGATAATCTTTCCTTAATGGCCCTTACTATAGCAACAGGCTTTGTTGTCGATGATGCTGTTGTTGTGCTTGAAAATATATCTCGTTATATTGAAGCGGGTCTTAAGCCGTTACAAGCGGCTCTTTTAGGTGCTAAAGAAGTTGGTTTTACCGTTTTATCAATGACAATATCATTGATTGCTGTGTTTGTCCCTATTTTGTTGATGGGAGGAATAGTTGGTCGTTTATTCCGTGAATTTGCGGTGACTTTGTCGGTGGCGCTTCTTGTATCGCTGGTTGTTTCTCTTACGATTACGCCAATGATGTGCGCTTATATTCTTAAACCAGAAATAGAAAATAATAAAACGCATCGCAGCATTATTATGAAAATGCGTGATCATTATGGGAAAGGATTGCATTGGGCTCTTGATCATCAACATTTTATGCTGCTTTTGACCCTGCTCGCCATTATCATGAGTATCATTTTGTATCGTATTGTACCAACAGGCTTTTTTCCACAACAAGATACAGGAAGAATTTCAGGCTCTATTCAGGCACAACAAAATATTTCATTTCAGGCGATGAAAGAAAAGCTGAGCGCTTTTGTTAAAATTGTCGGTGAAGACGAAGCAGTACAAAATGTTACCGCTTTTGTCGGTAGTGGGGGGCAAGGCCGAACCAGTAATGCTGGAAGTATGTTTATTTCATTAAAACCGCTCAGCGAACGTAAAATTTCATCAGAGCAGGTTATCAATCGATTGCGTAGTAAATTACAAGCGGTACCTGCTTCAAATCTTTATTTAGTCTCGGCACAGGATTTAATAGTGGGGGGACGTCAAAGTAATGCACAATATATTTATACGCTTTCAGCCTATGATTTGGATACTTTGAATACATGGGTCCCCAAAGTCATGGAAAGACTGGCACGATTACCTGGTATTGTCGATTTAAATAGTGATCAATTAGATCATGGACTGCAAGAATATGTTACCATTGATAGAGATACTGCTTCACGATTTGGGATCACGGCAAGGGAAATTGATAACACGTTATATGATGCTTTTGGTCAGCGTCAAATATCGGTTATGTACAGCAATATGAATCAATATCATGTGGTGATGGAGGTGGCTCCTGTTTATTGGCAAAGACCAGAAACATTACATGATATTTATGTCACTTCATCTACTGGGCAGCAGGTACCGTTATCTGCATTTGCCAGTTTTGAGCCATCTTTAACTTTGCTGCAGGTGAGTCATCAAGGACAATTTCCTGCAGCAAATTTTTCATTTAACCTGCCTCCTGGTACCTCATTGGGTAAAGCTGTTGATATGATTACCCACGCTATCAGTGAAATGAATATGCCTGAAGGAGTAATTAGTGGTTCATTTCAAGGGACAGCGCAAGCATTCAAAGCCTCTTTGGCTACTGAAAAATATTTGATTTTTGCTGCTTTAATGGCAGTTTATATTGTTTTAGGGATGTTATATGAGAGCACTATCCATCCCATCACCATTTTATCAACGTTGCCTTCTGCCGGTGTGGGTGCTTTGTTGGCATTGCTTCTAACACATACGGATTTGACTATAATTGCGCTGATTGGAATTATTTTATTGATAGGCATTGTGAAGAAAAATGCCATCATGATGATTGATTTTGCGCTTGAGCTGGAAAGAAAAGAAAATAAGTCTTCAAAAGAAGCCATTTATGAGGCTTGTATACTTCGTTTTCGTCCTATTATGATGACAACAATGGCCGCAATGTTGAGTGCTTTTCCCCTTGCCTTCGGCCAAGGAGTAGGCGCTGAGCTTCGTCAGCCATTAGGAATAGCCATTATTGGTGGATTACTTGTCAGTCAATTGCTGACCCTATTTACCACGCCGGTAATTTATCTGACCTTTGAAAATTGGGCGAATAGCTGGCGAAAAAAGTTTGCGCGCAGCAATACTCAAAACCGACAGGGCGAGGTGCCGAGCGCATGAAAAAGTTCGCTTCGTTAGGTTTTTTACTTTTAGGCGCGATAGGCTGTACAGTTGGACCTGATTACCAACGTCCCTCTGTCCAAATTCCTGAACAGTATAAAGAAGCGCCTGTTGGATGGAAATTTGCCTCGCCAAATGATGAGTGTTCAAATGAAGAATGGTGGAGGGTATTTAATGACTCACAATTAGACGCCTTAGAAGTCCGCTTAGAAATCTCTAATCAAAATATCAAAGCGGCTTTTTATCAATATATGCAAGCACGAGCTTTAGTGACACAAGCACGCGCAGCTTATTTTCCAATCATTAGTGGTTTTGGATCCGTTACCCGTGAAAAATCAGCGACATCATCTGCTTTATCATCAACGGCAGTGTCTGGTTTAAGTGCCGGAACCGGATCGACGCCAACTGTGGGCGCACCATTTACCAACTATCACCTTGAGTTAGACGCATCGTGGGCACCTGATATATGGGGAAGTGTGCGCCGTACAGTGGAAGGTGCTGTTGCTGGAGCCCAAGCAAGTGCTGCCGAGGTTGCTGCAACGCGTCTTTTGGCACAAGCAAGTCTTGCGCAGTTTTACTTTGAATTACGTGGATTAGATGGCGATCAAAAAGTATTAGATGACACAGTCAAAAATTATCAAAAACTGCTTCGTATTACTCAAAATCAATACAAAGCAGGTACAGCATCACGTGCGAATGTTTTGCAGGCACAAAGCTTACTTGAATTGGCTGAGGTGCAGGCAATAGATAATGGAATTTTACGTGCACAATATGAACATGCCATTGCGGTGCTTATTGGTGTGCCGCCTGCAGAATTTTGTATAGATGCCAACCCCATTGCTTTTACGCCGCCCTTTATTCCTGCTGCGTTACCTTCCACTTTATTAGAGCGTCGTCCTGATATTGCGCAAGCTGAGCGTTTGGTCAAGCAAGCGAATGCGCAAATTGGGGTAGCGATAGCCGCTTATTTCCCCGTACTGACCTTGACAGAAACGGGAGGCTATAATGCGACCAAATTAGCGAACTTATTTTCTAAGCCTGCGCAGTTTTGGTCCTTAGGTGCACAATTGGCAGATACGTTATTTGATGGTGGTCTACGTAGTGGTCAAGTTGAAGCCGCTTGCGCAACATTACACCAAACTGTTGCACAATATCGGCAAACCGTATTAACGGCGTTTCAAGATGTTGAAGATAATCTTGCCGCTTTACGAATATTAAATGAAGAATTTAACAAACAAAAGCAAGCAGTCAATACGGCGACGGCAGCGCTCGATGTTGTGTTAAATAGCTATAAAGCAGGAACAGCCGCATTTGCTGATGTATTAAACGCAGAAATTACATTATATACCGCTAAAAAAGGTGCCAATGATATCGCCTATCGACAAATGGTGGCAGCGGTGAATTTAATAAGAGCATTGGGAGGCGGATGGGAAGGAGGCATTGAGCAAATAAAATAAGCCTTATACTCTACATCGTTTCTTATCATCAATAAGCTACTGTTTTTCAAAAAAATTCTATACTGCATTTTAGGCTCCGCTCAATGAAATGAATGTAATCTATTGAATCCATTGCTATTTTTTGTTTCTCTCAAATGAACTTGATGGATATTTCTCTTGTCAAAAAAGAAAACACATAAATAAGAAACAAATACGTGTAATTATGTGTAAGGAGTAGTTATGACCCTGAGCGCCGAAATGCTGCAAATTACAGCAGATAGGATGAGAGTTCGAGCAATTCAAGATTTAGAGATGGCACAGGGAGGCGGGGAAGCGCAAGACAGAGAATCTTCCATGTTAAAAGCCGAAGATGCGAAAAGATCACTCGAAATTTATTCAAAGGTAAAGAAAAAATATGGTAATCAGTTAAGAAATAATGAACAAAAAGAGCAGGCAATTAGATCATTATCGGAATATATTGTGCGAGAAAAGTTGGGAAACGATCAACGATTTTTAACAGATCCTGCATATCGATTAGCAGTGCCAGAAGATTTTACAGACGGAGTATTAAATGAACGGGGACGATATAAGGCCGCATTACGAGCAACGTTAGATAATGTGCCGATTAGCGACAAACCAGGTGAAGAAGTTCATTTTGGAACATTTATGCATCCGGGTTCAAAAGCTTATATTGGCCCATCATTAGGGGGAGGTTTCAATAATGCACGCGAAGTTCTTGCTTATATGTGGATGGCGGCAAGCGATCCTAGTATAGAATTTATTGAAGGAGAAGAAGAAAAAATGGGGGGGCGCGCAGTTTGTCAGGAAGCAGAAAAGGAAAATTTTATCACGACTTTAGCGGCTATCCAGAGAGCACATAATGATGGAAGTTACTCTCCGGTAGATAGACTGCTTGATGATCCTTCTTGTGATGCTGGCCTTTGGGGAAGAATATTTAAAGAAGGATCTCTTAGCAATAAATTAACGCAGTTTTATGTAACACAGAAAGAAGAGAAATTAAAATCACCCGTCGATCAATTTTTGTTTAGTATCTCCCCTATGATCAATGAAGCATTCCGAAAACTTACATCGCAACAGCAACTTGAGCTTATCAATAATTTCCATGGAGCTTATATTTTGCAGATTGAAGATCCTGCCTTGATGAAGGGGTATACGGTAGAAGATTTTGCTGAGAAATTACAAAATGAATTTTCGTTAAAATTTGAAGCTTATTGGAAAGCTATATGCGAAAGTAATCCTGTTCTAATAAAAATCAAAGAAGAGGCCTATAAGACTCCAGCTACATTTGGGACAATGCGATATCGAACAGTGCTTGAATCACATAAAAAGTATTATAAGACTTTATGGCAAGTAGAAATTCAAAAAATTGCTGAAGGAAATGTGCATCAGCAAATTTATTTCGAACCGTTTGAGCAGCATGTGCTTAAATTGCAAATGGAGGAGCCAAGCAAAAAAGCGATGCAAGTTGTTGAGTCCCAAGTTACGAATGAAAAATCTAAACTGATAGCCGTAATGGAAAAACTTTCAGCATTAAGAAATGAAATTATGGCATTGCAGAAAAATATCCTTGACAAAAAAGGTGATCCAACTCAAACCCAAGCTCACCAGGAAAAACTCAAAGAGTTATCTGCTCGATATGAAGAAATCAGCAGAGAAAAAAATCATCTCATTGCAGTCATTGAAAATAAAGCTAAAGAAATTGCTGCAAGAGAATTTATAAACAACATGGCTATCTTTAAACAAGAGCATCCTGAAAAAAGTGAAAATTATGTTAGAGAAGTTGTTCCGCCCATCATTGTACCCATCGCTGAGACAAAGGAAACATTTGAAGAGGAAGGCGAGTTGGACGAAATGGATGCGTATCCTACTTTTGAATTCGATGCAGAAGAATTAGAAGAAGAGGATGCTAGAGAAAAGCAGGTTGAAGAAAAACCTATACAAGAACAAACAGGACCAGTAGAACCTATTACACCTAATACAATGCAACAAATGCTTTTAAATGGTGCATACACGTTCTGTAGCACACCTGATAATTGGGAGGCAGAATGGGGAGAGAGAACAGATGAGGCAATAGTTGAAAGAGCCATTTTACGAGCAAAAGGACGTGCGATGGGACCACTTAAACTAGAAGCAGGGCACATTGAATGGTTTAGACAGTCAAAGTTAAAGAAAGAGCAAACAGAAGAGAAAAAGGAAGAAGTGCCGCTTACGCCTGCTGAGCAAATGATGAGAGAGCTGCAGCAAGTTCAAGATAAAATTGCTTATGAACCTGAAGAAAAAGAATTTATAGCAGCAGTCCGTAAGGCCTACAACGATCCTGATAGAAAAACAACCAATACAACTGAAATAATAGAAAATGCTTTAAATGTTTCTAATTTTGTTATTCCTCCTGAAAGAAAGCAGCACTTTATGGCTCTTGGCCAAGGACAAGTATTGTATGCAGCAGGGATGAAACGTATTCATCGTGGGGAACTAAGTGAGGGTATTTCACATCTCTTAAAAGCATCAAAGTTAGGCTCATGGGAGGCTTCTTTTGAACTTGTTACTCGCATGAAGTATGAAGCTAATTTTAAAAGACAGATCCCAATATTTGAAATTGACAATCTGAATGATCGCATTCAACAACTGGAAAAGCTCCCTCAAATAAGAGCTTTACGTAAAAATGAATTAGCTGTAGTTGAAAGGAAATTTCAAGGCAATGAGATAAGTGAAGAATTAAAGGAAATTGAGATTAATCTTGTAGAGCAAAAGTATTCGGTATTGTCTGCAGTAGTTGGAAATAGTGATTCATTAGCCGTTATGGATGCTTACCTACAGTCTTTGTTCAAAGCACATCAACTTGGATCTGTATCAGCCAAGGCAACTCTCGCGAAAATTGCTTTACGTGATAAAGATATTCCTGGAGCAGCATTAGCATCGCCAGATGTATGGAATATGTTACGTGTAAAGGCAGGGAATATACTAGCGCCTGGTAGAAGCACATCGTCAATCAGCCATGTCATTGAAGCGTTTGCTTTGTTAAAAAGTATTGAAACAGAACCAGAGGTCCAATCAGATGTTCAAAAGACAATAACAAGGTGTGCGGATCGTTATTATAACCTATACGAGAGTTCTGGCTTAACATCTAACTTACTTTGCGCAGCGTATATGGGGCATCCTTTAGCCAAATTAGATATCATCGACAATCTATCAAAAAAACCTGGCCCAAATTCAATGGAGTTTTATGAACTTATATTTGATGACAGCACTAGCCTTCAAGCATTAACGAACCAAGCAAAGAAAATTGCGGATGAATCCAATGATCCTCAAGTGAAAGAAAAAGCCAAGAAAATTATTATTGAGATTATGAAGCCTTTACACAAGCGTGCAAATGAAGATTTACTAAAGGTTCGGGAGTTTATTGAAAAGGGTGATAGAAACAATGCAGCTCGGTATTTAAGTTTTGTAAATAACTTTTATGATCGTATGAAAGAATTGGGTCTTGAACTATCGCATGATTTTTACTTGGTGCGTTCACTCCAACCGGTTGTTGCTCGCATGCCAGTGAATCCGACCTGGCTTGTTAATATAGAGGCGCAAATAGAAGATAATGAGGAAAATATCCGATTATTGGCAGGTGGTATTCAATACCAATTAATGCAAGATAAAGAACCAGTTATCACTGAGCAATTGGTAAAATTTGTTAATGAATTGAAACCTGAAGATTGTCAGGATCTTAAAAATGCCATTGATCAGTATTTGCAATTAGAAAAAGAATATTTTGAATTATTAGATAAATTCGATGTTGATGAAACGACACTTGCAGAGAAGACAGCAGAAATTGAAAATGCAAAAAATGTGATGAATCAGCAAATACGTTCACTTCAAGACAGATTTTCTCTGTTTGCTGAGTTCAAATTTGATTTAACATCAACAGATAAAGATTTTATCAATCAATATTTAGCGACTACGCCTTATCCTACGGTACCTTTTAATCCGACTATGTTAGTGCAGCAAGCTGAATATTTAATTAACTGTCATCGTAATAAGACAGATGCTATTTCCAAAATAAATCTTGAATTACAAAAGGCGGTTAATAAGCTTGCTAATGATATTACTGTGGCGAAAGAACAAGTTGCTGAATCGGTGGAACCTGGTAAAAAGAATTCTAGAGCGAATAAACAACATCATGCATTGGTGACAGCAGAAACTGAACTCAAAAAAGTGCAGGATGCACTTGCGGATCCAAAAACTAAAGGAAGAATATATTATCAATCTCAGGCTGAACGCGCATTAGATATAAGTAAAAATTTAGATGAAAATCTCTCGAAAATTGGTCCTATAAAGAGAACATCTCGTGCCATTAATGTTTTTAAATCAGCAGTAAATAAAATATTTGGTTGGTTGGGCGTTAATCTCAAAGAAGACAAAACTTTAAGTAAAAAAGAGCAAGATGCCTTAAAAGCACCTCATGTTGAGATTAAGCAAGTTATGCAGGATAGATCGCCTGAACAGCAAAAATTTCGTCAAAAAATGCTATTCATGGATAATGTTAAATCTAAAAAACTCTCTTTTTCTGAACAAGACCTTAAAGATGCACATATGTACCTCAACACGCATTTAAGTGTAGAGGACCTAAATTTAAATAAAGAAGGATTAAAGGAATTTTTAAAAGAAGGAGTAAACGCACAAATTAAGCAATGCAAACATGAACCAATTATTATTGAATTTAGAAGTTTGGATGGCTCAAATGCAATGTCCGTAGAGGTTTCCAAGTATTTGTTTGAACAATACATAAAGAAGCAAAGAGAGAGTCAAACATCAACACCATCAGACAGATTGCCTCAAAGACCGATTTCTTAGATTTTTTATAAATCAAAATATTTGATTAAATCATCTGGCGATAATGCTTTTCTATTATCGCCTTTCATATCCCTAATAATTTCTCCATGGTACATCATCACAGTTCTGCTGCCATATTCTAAGGCCTGCGACATACTATGGGTAATCATTAACGTGGTTAATTTTTGTGCTCGAATAAGATTATTGGTAACCTCCATGATTGTTTTCGCTATTTTAGGATCAAGTGCAGCAGTATGTTCATCTAATAATAGGATTTGTGAAGTTTGCATGGTTGCCATGATAAGACTTAATGCTTGACGCTGGCCACCAGACAAAGCGCCAGCTTTATCTTTTAATCGATTTTCTAGCCCCATATTAAGGTAGGATAAAGCCTGTTTAAAAGTTTCCCTTAGACGCGATTTTAAGCCTAGTGTTAAACCACGGCATTGTCCACGTTTGTAAGCGAGACTTAAATTTTCTTCAATAGAAAGATCAGCAAAGGTGCCTATCAAGGGATCTTGGAATACCCTGGCAACTAATGGTGAACGTTTGGCAGTTGCCCACTTTGTGACATTCTTTTCACCAATTAAAATTGTGCCTCGCTGAGGAAGAATGTCTCCAGAGAGAATATTCATTAAGGTAGATTTACCTGCTCCATTTCCACCAATAACAGTGATAAATTCACCTTGTTCAACCGTCAAGTTGATCCCTTTTAGGACATGGTTTTCTAGCTCTGTACCTTGATTAAAAATAACATGGACATTATCAAGTTTTATCATAGACGCCTCTCGAGCGTTGTTTTTAGTTTGGGTAGTATCATTGTCATGGTAACTAAGCATGCTGTGAGTAAATTCAAATCGGAAGCCTGTAGACCAATATCATGAATATTTAAAGCAAATGCGATAGCAATACGATAAAGGAGGGATCCTATGATGCATGCAGCTAATGCGAAGATGATCTTTTTAGGTCCAAGCAAGGATTCCCCTATCATGACAGAAGCAAGCCCCACGATAATGGTGCCCGTACCCATTGAAATATCTGCAAATCCTTGTGATTGGGCAAATAGCGCCCCACCAAATGCAACGATGCCATTACTTAATGCAAGCGCGATGATTTTCATTGTACCAACCTTGATACCGTAGGCACTACTAACTCTAGGGTTAATACCTATCGCCCGCATGCTTAAACCAAACTCCGTTGAGAAAAACCATGCCAAGACTAAAAAGGTGATAATGACGATAATTGCGCTAAGTACGATCACTGAGTGCTGAGTGAATAGGGTGGGATCATTGATGATGGCGATATTAGGTTTTCCCATGATCCTCAAATTAATGGAATAAAGTGCTGTCATGGTCAGGATCCCACTTAAAAGCCCAAGGATATTCCATTTTACATTTAAATAGCCCGTCGCCATGCCAGCAAGCATGCCTGCCAAAATGGCAATCAAGGTTGAAGGCAAAGCAGGATACCCTGATGAGATCAAGGCCGCTGCAACACTAGCCCCCAACGTGAAACTGCCATCAACGGTAAGATCAGGAAAATCGATAATGCGAAAGCTAATATAAACACCCAATGCAATTAAAGCGTATATCAATCCTATCTCGATGGAACCCAATAGTTGCAATAAATTCATGGTGTTTCCCTCGTGCTAAGATGAATAGGGAAAGTAATATTAAATGATTGAGCAACGCCTTTATTTAATTTAAGCTCTTTAGCCTTGGCATGCTGAATGAGCGGAATAGGATTTTTATTTTCAAGCTTATCGGCAATCATATTTCCCAGTTGTAGGCCACTATTAAAGTAATCTGATCCTAAAGCCATTAATAATCCCTGATCAACTAAACTTGGATCGTTACCAATAACCGGTATTTTTTTCTGTTTGGCAGTATTGATAACAGTTTCAATGGCAGAAACAACAAGGTTATCTTGCGGAATATAGATGATATCCACTTCAGTCATCAATCCAAGGGTTGCTGATTTAATGTCGGCAGAAGAATTAACGGCCATTTTTTTTAGACGAAGATCTTTTCTCTCAAGTTCCTTTGCCAGGCGTTCAACGGTTTTTACAGAATTAATTTCCGCAGGATTATAAAGAACGCCAACCGTTTTGATTGAAGGTAGGATTTGAGCAACAAGAGAAAATAGTTCTTCAACAGGCGGTTGATCAGTGACGCCAATGATATTAGATCCATTGAGACCCGCAGAGATAGGATCACTCACCGCCACAAAAGCAAGCAAGGTCGAAGTTTGCTTCGCCTTAAGGATGACTTGTGCTGATGGCGTTGCAATAGCCACCATAATAGCTGGATTTAAAGCAGCATGGTGTTTGGCAATTTGAATTGCCAGCGTTACATTTCCTTGTGCATTGTCTTCCTTTGTTTCAATTTGAGCTTGGAGCTCTCTTTCTTGAAGTGCTTGCTGGATCCCCTTTTTAGCGGCATCCAACGCAGGGTGACTGACAAATTGTTGGATAGTGATTAGTGGTTTATCTGCGGCTCTAAGAGGGCATATGTATCCCCAAAAAAGCGCTAAAAGTAATACAAGAGTTCTAAGAAGGAGAAAATGAGAGATAAAACGAAGGAAAAAACGCGTACGAGGAGTTTTATTTAGGTGTTTAGCGATGCTTTTGTTAAGTGACTTTTCCATTTTTTGTCTCTATTCGGTTTCATATTTAAGATTTGGGTAAGTAGATAAAACATGGCGTAGTGATACCCTGCAAATCGATAAGAATAAAATCGATAAGATCCGAATAGAGTTTTGAATAAATAAGTTGCCATGTTTTAGTTGCTTAAATTAAATACAATGTTTTTTTACTATATATCAAGTTTTTCAATGTGTAAACCACCTCTTAGCGGTTAAGAGGAACGGTAGGTCGTATCTTTGCGAGGCCTATAGTGCCGAAGCATCTATGTCTTCATCATGAACCACTATGGATTGCGTGCTTGCGCTTGCAATGACCGACTTAAGGAACTTGTTTGGGGGCAAAGTGCCAAAGCAATCTATACCTTGCTCATGAGTCGGTATGGATTGCTTCACTTACGCTCGTAATGACAGTTTTAAACAAATTCTTTAATGCATCAACCCCACATGGTGAGAACTTTCTTTTAATTCTCGCATTTGATTCGCAACGTATTGCTGTGATTTCCCTTGTGATTTTATATCATCAGCTTGTACGATAAGGGAATGGATTTTTTGATTGATTTTCTCCATTGTGGAAACAGAATCTTCCATCATGCTGAGCATGATTAAAATATCAACGGTTTTTTCTGCAAAGCCTCTATCATCCAATTGATCCGCTTCTTCAATCATTTCCGCAAATTTTTCGATGAGATCTTCTGGACGCGTAGCCATAATAGTTTCCTTCTGATGCAAAATTTGAAAATGAAAAAATAATAAAGCGATTGTAGACAAAAATTTTTGCTTCGCTATGGATTTTGTTTCAATTGCGATAAATGGGAGAAAGCATGAGATAGGTGGATCTAAAATAATTTAGATAACTAAGGAAATAGTTGGGAAAATTTGTCAGCTCTTAAGCTTTTGAAACTTTGTAAACTTAATAGTATCTGTAGAAATTGTCGCCAAAAGTGACGATGTTTTTAAGACTAAGTGGTAGAGGATTATCAAGGGAGAGAGTTGATCCCTCTCCCTTATCTATCAAGAAATCTATTCTCAATAAAATACTGATCTAGTCTTCAATTAACGCTTTTAATGTTTTTAGAGCAGAAACTTTGACAGATTTTCTAGCAGGTTTTGCTGGAATTTGAATATCTTCGCCGGTGAAGGGATTACGACCCATTCTGGCTTTGGTAGCTTTCTTCTGAATGCGGCGTACTTTGATGCCAAGATCAGGGATAACGATTTCGCCGGATCCTTTAGGCTTAACGTGACGCTCAATAATATTTCTGATAGCGGCTATCATGTTTTTTGCGTCGTGTTTGCTAACTTGAGCGATTTCAGCAAGTTCAGCGTAAATTTGTGATTTAGATTGTTTTTGTGAAATAGGTTTGTTAGACAAAAGTGGGGAGGTTTTGGTTTTTGTCACAACAGCTTGTAAAGCTTTAGCTGTAGCCCTAGCTTTCTTAGGAGCTTCCATTTTAACCGCGCGTTTTGCGGTTGTTTTGGTTGCTTTAGCAGTCCGTGCTTTAGTTCGAATTGTTTTTTTCCTTGCTGACATGTATTTTTCCTCTTTTTTACGGTTAAAAAAACGTGCCTACACTACCATAGCAATTTATAAAAATAAATAGGTTTACCTCTCTTAAAGAATGACAAAAAAGGTCAGCGTTTTTATGGTTGTTGTGTCAGGGGGGCGGGTATTTTCATTGAGATGCTAGGTCCCACCTCATAAATGGTTTCTCTTTCTTCATTTTACAAATTTGTGTCATTGATAAGATCTTCTTTTGTGAGTGCTTTGTTCAATTGAGATGGGGAGGGAAGTATCATGTAAATACACTAAAAGTTGTTTTAAAAGTCTTTTCTTGCTTACCCGGGGCTGCCCACCTATCTACAACCGTTTAACTTGCCCGTATGAAAGATCTGCAGAAGACTGGCCTGAACAAAAAATCACCTCTAGAGACAACCTTTAAAAAAATTTTTCTTTACCCTTGAAAAGAAAAAGGGCAGCCCCATTTTTAAATTAAGCTTGATGAAAATATTGAAACTTTTGAAACCGTGGAGGTTGTTTATGAGTATGATACGTTATTGTCAGCCATCTTTGCTACGTGAACTACAAAAGGAATTATTTCCTTTAATGACGCAGCTTACAGAAGAAAATAGAAATGCAGGTGAGACCTTGTGGACGCCAAAAGTGGATATTAAGGAAGAAGCAGAAGAATTTGTCGTTTATGCTGATATTCCTGGTGTGGATCCTGCGAATATAGACATTAGCATGGAAAAAAATATCCTGACAGTGAAAGGAGAAAGAAAAACCTTTCATGAGGAAAAAGACAAAGAAAATAATTATTACCGTTTAGAACGTTCGTTTGGTAAATTTTATCGAGAGTTTACACTGCCAGAATCCATAGACGGTAGCAAAATTTCAGCAAAGGTAAAGCATGGTGTGCTAGCCATTCATTTGCCTAAAGCTAAAGAAGGTAAGCATCAAAGAAAAATAATGGTGCAAGAAGAAACCTAAGGGAGAGTGCCGGCAGTTTTACTGCCGGCTTTTTTTGATAGTTATTTTCTGGTGGGAGAAGGTGTACGTGAACGATCGCTTTTAGCGTTTTCTTCGCCCTCAATATGGTCGTGGATTTCTGTTACTCGACCACGTGGTTCGCTTGTGTCAGCCTCAGAAGAAGCTTGATGTTTAGAGCCTGTTTCTTTTTCTTCTTTTTTGGATTGAGTGTCAGTATTGGTAGGAACACTTCTTGCATTTCGAAAAGAAGGTAAGGTAGGTAAACCATATTTTCTGGCAGCAAGTGCGGCAGTACCAAGGCCGACTGCAACAGTGGTACCGATGGCAAGACCATAAGCATTTTGTTGTGCTGCTTCTAAAGCTGCTTCCCCAGTAGCCCATAATCCATCGACAACTACTTTCGTTGCCTCTTCACGCATTGTTCCATTGGTAAAGAATTGAGTAAATGTATCCATTAACGACATATGGCTATCCTTCTTTTATAAGCTTTCAGTGAAGCCCCGATATAATTCATGGGCTCTCTTCTCAATCCATCATGAGAAGATGTCGCTTTTTATCACAGATAATACTGAAAAGAAAATAATTAAATTTACATGAGGCGTAATTCACTGCAAATTTAATAACAATCCTGTAAATTTAATGAGTAAGAACGTTTGCTGAGTGGCAATCCGCCTTTAAAGGTTCATAATAATCATATCTACTAAGTTTCTTAGATATTAAACTGAAAATGGAGTGAATGCTTGAAAATTTTAGCTAGTTTGCTTGGACTATTTTGGTGTGGCATTAGCATGGCGCAAACCACTGAAATCAAATTATTGAATAAATTAGATCAAGTTGAAGAATATGCTCCTAACGAGACGCAGCGTATAAAAGGAAAACATACTCTACTTTCTATGCTAATTGACTGTGAGTTTGATGAACAATGTGAACTAGGCATGATAGAAAAATTACAAAATCTTATTAAAGAAGATGCAAATGTAATGTACAAAGGTTTTTTAACGTACTTAAAATGGGAAAAAGCAGATTTAGAATATAATGTAAAACATTGTCAAATTGAAGAAAAAAAGCAGGTGAGAAAAGGTTATGCGGCTTGTTATGCAAAATGGATGGATGAGGACAGTAAAAATCCAACGCCGCCTCGTGCAATAATCGATAAGCTAGAAAGCGATAGGCAAGCTTGCCTCAAAAAACAGATGGCGCCTTTAGCTGAGCAGGGAAATATTTTTGCTGAAGCGGTCATGGTCAATGTGTCGGAATATTTTAAAGATAGTCAAAAAATGACATTTTGGTCGAGCAAAATTCAGAGCCAAAAAGGTACTCCTAAATATGAAATGTACATGAAATGCTCAGAATTACCCTAGTTTTAACGATTTTATTGTGCTAACCAGTCCATTAATACAGGCAGAAAATCTGGTGTATTGACCAATACATGATCGCCCCCTTCAATTTCAACATAAGTGGCTTTATGGCCATGTGCTTGCAGCGCTTCAAGGAAATTATAGCCTTCTTTTAAACAAACTCGAGTATCTTTTGTGCCTTGTGCAATTAAGATAGGAATGTTTTTGATGTGAGAAACATAATTAAGCGGCTGACGCTTGGCTATCCAAGCCCTTCCCTTTTCATCTGATGAATAACCAAAAGATTCAGTTAAGAAAGCTTTAAAATCTGCTCTGTCTTCAATCGCTAATGCAAGATCTAATAAGCCAGAAATAGAAACAGCTTTTTTAATTTTTTGTTGAAGTATAGGATAACGTCCTAAAGCAAGAAATAATTGCATGCCGCCACGACTAATGCCAATCATATATTTATTTTCTGGATGAAAAGCAATGTTTAATTTTTTCTCCAGTGTAGGTAAATATTCAACCAAATTTTTTACATCATTCACATCTTCTCCACCAAATTCATCTTTCCCTTCACTCACGCCACCTCGGTAAGTTGTGGTTATCAAGGCGTAACCAGGTTGTATGCTTAATTCTCTAGGATAGGGTAAACCAAATTCACGATTGCCACCGCGAAGCAAGATCAGTAACGGTAAGGGGGGAGCGGTATCTGTAGGCAAACTGAGGTAACCTTTCACGGCAAAACCATCGCTATCATAAGAAAAAAGATAAAATTTCCTTTTCTCCTTTTGGATGCATTCTTTAACCGCATCAGAAGTGTTAGTATTTTCGTATAATTTTTGTGTGATATCTTTTAAAGTTTCATTAGCGTCTAACACATATAATTTTGCTGTGTCTTGGCCGCGCTTGCGGATTTCTTCATTTTCCTTTTCTAATTCTGCCCTTTGTTGCGTAGGTTTTGCGCAATTTTCCATGGCTAAGTTTCCTGTTAATGAAGATGAGCGTGTTATCTTTTTCATATAGCATTCATAGATAATTTCATGATAGCACCTCTGCTGCGCTTAAGCTACGCGGTGCAATTCACTAGAAAATATACCACTTGCCCCCTAAAACTTACCGCTTTATCGAAATTTTCTTGCCAGGAAATAGTATGCGATATAATGTTTGACACGTTTTTTAGTGAATATTGTCTTAGTGAAAAAACGTGAAAATATGTTAACGCTAACTTTTGAATCACTTTTTGTGAAAGTTAAAAATAAAACGCTTCCGGCACAATATGCGCTGCAGACTCCTGCAATAATAAAATATAGCCTTTTTTTTGAAACACTATATGGTATAGAAACGAAGCAAGCACTCCTTTATTTTATAGAGAGAATTTCTGCTGGAAATGTAATTATTAAGTCAAATAATAGTTCTTATAAAATTGATTCTTTAACTGATCTATTATGTCTATGTTTTGATAAACAGTTTTATAAAGATGCATTAACTGAAGAACAAAATGCAGCGATTGAAGATCTTTTGAAAACGGTTTCTTTTTCTAAAGAGCAACTCATCTTTTTGTTAAAAAGAGCACATTCCGATGATATTGAATACTATTTGTTTCATTATAAGTGTTTTTTAGAAAAAGATTTATTAGACATTGTTAATGATATTGATATTGTTAGAAAATTTCCGCTTAAAACACTTGAGATGTTATATTTTTATTTTAACCCAAAAAGAGAATGGAAAACCTCTCTTACGCCTTTGCTTGACATATACTACTTTTGTTATAGAGTCGGACATATATTAGGATTAAAAGACGGAATTTCTTTCAAAAAAAATGGTGTTGTTTTTACTATAGATACGGAAAGTGAATTTGCCGGCACATCTTTAGCGCATTTGACAGAACACGTAGCGCTATATCAAGAGGCACATCCTACACCCTTATTTGAAGAAATAACTAAAGTATTAACATTTTCGAATAATTTAATCACTCCTTGTCATAGTAACTATAACACTGATGCAGAGCATAGCTTTCATAAGCAATATACTGCCAATCAAATGATTTACTTTTCAAGTGGTTGGGATGGGCATATTATTGGATTAGCCATGTATGGTGATTATCTTGTCTATTCTAATCGTGGTGAAGGCGGTGCTAAGGATACGGGTTGTAGAATATTTAAAATAAAAGATAGAAAACACATTACGCCTGATTTTATTAAATCGTTGATAAACGGTGAGATATCTTCACAAGAAAAATTTCATACTCTTTTAAATAAGATCGTTGATCTATATTCTCCGATAGTATCGTTTGAGTGTAAAAAGCAAAAATACGACACTTGCTCATTTGTGAATCCTAAATCGATGATAGAAGCAATGATTGTGCTATTGCAGGCAGGACCGGCAGCAATGCCTCAGCAAGTTAAAGAAAAATTTGTCTGGGAAAAAGAGAGAAAAAAATACAAATCTTTAACTTCATTTATTCGCAATAGTGAAGTAGATGAACTGATTAAAAATATGTTTTATGCAAAAGATCCTTATCTGATTGCCTTTTATGCAGAGCTAATTAAACAAATCATCTATCAACACCATGGCAATGATCGAGAACGAGACAAAGATATTGCAGAATATGTTCGTGCGTGTGATTTGTATGAAAGAACGCCAGCACACATCAAGCAAGTGATAGATAGTGACAAAGAGTTTTTAGATTTTATGGCAGATTTAATCAATAGTGATAAAGAAAATAGCGACGTCCAATTTGCTAAATCGTCTGTTTATAGCATCAACTTTAATAAGAATAACTATGCGGTTACAGTTGTTAATGGCAACATTACTGACATTAATAATGTGCCAATGCCGTTGATGCATTATTCTGATAAACAAGTAGAAAAACTTATTACTTGTTTTAAATTTTAGGAAAAAATATAAACAGAAATAACCTTTGCAGGTTTAGTAGGGGCAAGACTTGCCCCTTTTTCCTCTAGCTAACATCATCTCCAGCTGCTTGCCTATCTGCATGATAAGAAGAACGCACTAAAGGACCACTCGCAACATTGCTAAAGCCCATTTTGCGTGCTTCACTGGCTAGCATATTAAACTCATCTGGCGTGACGTAGCGAGAGACTGGCATATGAAAACGACTGGGTTGCAAGTATTGACCTAGGGTTAACATATCACAATCATAGCGACGAAGATCTGCCAGGGTTGCCAATACTTCTTCATTGGTTTCCCCGAGTCCTAACATGATGCCAGATTTTGTAGGGATGTGTGGATAATGCGCTTTAAAAGATTGGATTAATTTTAGAGATCCAAAATAATCTGAGCCTGGTCGGACTTGTTTATATAGCCTGGGAACGGTTTCCATATTGTGATTAAATACATCGGGTAATGCGACAGCAAGATTGGCCAAGGCTACTTCCATTCGGCCACGAAAATCAGGTACAAGCACTTCTATTTTTGTTTGAGGGCAATGCTCGCGTACTGCTTGGATACAAGCCGCAAAATGACTTGCTCCGCCGTCTCGTAAATCGTCTCTATCAACGGAAGTAATAACGATATATTTGAGTCCCATTTTACCTAAAGCTGTGGCTAGATTAATGGGTTCATTGGGATCTAAAGGATCAGGTCGACCATGAGCAACATCGCAAAAGGTACAACGTCGTGTGCATTTATCTCCCATGATCATGAAAGTTGCTGTCCCATGGCTAAAGCATTCGCTCAAATTAGGACATGCTGCTTCTTCACAAACGGTAACCAATTTATGTTCACGCAATAATTGTTTGAGATTGCTCACTGCCGGTGTGACGGGTGCTTTGACGCGGATCCATTCCGGGATCCGTTTACGCTCATGCGTTGGGGTCGGTACAATTTTGATAGGGATCCGCGCGAATTTTTCCTCTCCGCGTTGTTTTTGTAAAGGATCAATTTTGCGAGAGTCGGTCATTACATCATACTCCAATGGCAGTAGGTGAGAGGTGCGCTAAAAGAATAGGTAGCACTTCTTCCATCACAGTCTGGACACTAATATTGGGAATAAAGTCACTAATTTGCGTCATTCGAAGTAAATGAAAGCCGCAAGGGTTGATTCTTTTGAAAGGAGAGAGATCCATATTCACGTTTAAGCTCAGACCATGATAAGCACAGCCGCGGCTCACTCGTAAACCTAGGGAACATATTTTTGCATCGTTCACATAAACACCAGGTGCGCCACATTGGGTATGGCCAAGAATATCGTAGCGCTGAAGCAACTCAATGACAGTATTTTCTAAATGTCTTACAAATTGTTTAACACCCATATTTAATCGCTTGAGATCAATTAAGGTGTAAATCATTAATTGGCCTGGGCCATGGTAAGTTACTTGCCCACCGCGATCGCTTTGAATAACCGGTATATCTCCGGCATCAAGGATATGCTCTTTTTTGCCAGCAAGTCCTTGCGTAAATACGCCATGGTGCTCAAGCAACCAAATCGCATCAGGCGAGTCTTGACCACGAAGGCGTGTGTATTCCTTCATCTGCTCATAAAGAGGCTGATAAGGCTGAAGTGTAGAAAATCGTGAGACGCTAATGGAGGGGATCATACTTATAGTGCAAACAGAACAAGAGGACTATCACTGAGTGCTTGATAAGTAGCATCCAATTGCTCCTGACTTTCCGCTTGTACCGTCACTGTATAAGCTAAATAATTTGCGTTTTTGCTCACGGCATAGCGAATAGCATTTTCCGATAATTGAGGGAAGTGCTGATGTAGAATTTTCAGCACTTCACCTTCAAATGCTTGATTGGCTTGACCAATGATTTTAAAGGTAAACTGACAGGGAAATGTCAGTTTACCTCTTTCTGTATTACCGTTACCTATCATGAACTTTTAGTCGCTTCATCTTGAGGATTATTTAAGATTTTATGAAAGCCTAAGCTCACATAATCTGAAAAACGATCCCACATAGTGCCTTTATCGACATTTTCCAAAGCAACTAATGGCATTTCAGCTATCAAATCATCGCCTAATTTGACCACCAATTTTCCGTGATTATCACCTTTGGTAATAGGCGCGGTGAGATTTTTATCGATATTCATCTTAGCATCAAGGCTCTTATATTGCCCTTGAGGAATGGTGATGTATAAATCACGAGTGATGCCCAGTGCTAATTTTTTACGATCTCCCATCCAAACGCGAGGCTCATTTAATGCTGTATTAGCTTGGAAAAGATGGTGGGTTTCAAAGAAACGAAAACCGTAGCGTAAGAGCTGTAACGTTTGTTCAGTACGTTCTGCTTCCGTTTTAGAGCCGACCAAAATAGAAATTAAACGCATATTGTCTTTTTGTCCGGAAGCAGCAAGGCAGTAGCCGGCTGTGCTGGAGTGGCCTGTTTTAATGCCGTCTATATAAGGTTCGCGCCAGAGAAGGCGGTTACGATTTGGTTGTTTAATGCCGTTAAAGGTGAACCATTTCTCTGAGTAGATTTTGTAGGTTTCAGGAAATTGTGTGATGAGAGCGTTTGCCAACAAGCTAAGATCACGTGCTGTTGTGTAATGATCAGGGTTAGGGATCCCTGTTGAGTTTGCAAAATGCGTACTCGTCATCCCTAATTTTTGAGCATATTGATTCATTAAATCTGCGAATGCACTTTCGCTACCTGCCACAAATTCAGCTAAGGCAACGGTCGCATCATTACCGGATTGAATAATAATGCCGCGAAGCAGATCTTTGATTTGTATTTTTTTACCGACAGGGACAAACATCCTGGAACCTTCGGTTTTCCAAGCGTTTTCACTAATGGTAACTTCATCTTCTAACTTGAATTTGCCATTTTGTAGCTCGTGATCGAAGACGTATACCGTCATCATTTTGGTAAGACTAGCGGGATCGATTCGCTTATCAGCATCCTTAGCCGCTAAAGTTTTTCCACTACGAAAGTCAACTAAGATATATGCTTCAGCTTCAAGCTCAGGGGCTGCAGGTACAGTCGTATTAGCTGCAAGACCCAAGGGGGAGAGTATGATTAAGCATAAAAAACTTATCCAACGAAAAGCAGTCCGATGCATGTTAGTTACCCCACGCTGTTTTTATAAAGAATATGACCATATCTATTTTAACACGTCGTTGGATTGGTTTCGTTAGTGGGAAATGACTTTTTACGAATTTTCAGCGTTAAAAAGCACCTGCCAAACTTGGGGATGCTTGCAGCAGCTAATAAAAAATCATTCTTGCTCCGCGCGAAGCGCGATATTGGCCACTTTGTAAAGGGGGCCGCGCTTCTTAGCGCGGGGGATTTTCTTCTTCGCGTCAAAAATCCCTCTGCGCTCGCGAGCTTTGCTTGCTTTGGGGGATTACTCGTAAACCACCTTAGCAGGATTGGCTGTATTTAGTGCAATCAATTTCTTCTGGATTTTTTGTGCTTCAGCTTCGCTTTTTAGCGGACCAATTCTGACTTTGTAAGAATTTTTGTTAGCCGATTTACTATCAAGGACGTGGACATCAACATCCTGTAAGGCTTGGGTCAAAACCGTTGCCTTGTTGGCTAGCTGTTGTGCGTTGGTTTTTTGGCTAAAAGCACCTAACTGAAGATAGATCTGTTTGTTATTTGCTTTAGCCACTGTAGTGGTTTTTGCTTTGGCAGCCGTTGCTGTTTTACTTGTGTTCTTAGTGGCATCTTTAGTGGGCGCTTTTTTATTAGCACTATTCTTGGCTGTATTAGCTTGTGCTAATTGCGTAGCTTTACCTTTCTTGTCTGCATGTTTAGCAGAGGACGCTTTTTTGGAGCTAGAAGCCACCTGTATTACTTTCTCTTTTTCTTTATGCCAAGCAATAGGATCGATAGCCGTAATGCGGACTTTGCCTGTGCCGGTTGCATGAATGCCAAGCTTTTTGGCTGCAGCATAAGATAAATCTATCAGACGATCTTTAACGAAAGGGCCTCTATCATTAATTTTGACGATGACTTCACGGCCATTATTAAGATTTTTCACTTTGGCATAAGTGGGTAAAGGTAAAGAACGGTGCGCTGCCGTCATCCCAAACATATCATAGGGCTCTCCACTGGAAGTGCGCTGACCATGGAATTTACGCCCATACCATGAAGCTGTTCCTTCTGCAGCATAGCCATTGCTATGAGCAAGCGTATGATAACGCACGCCAAATACATCATATTTTTGTGGGTTACCATAACGGCTTAAAGGCTCAAGTCTAGGCTCGGCATTGGGAATGTGTGCTACATCCATATCAATTTCAGGTGGACCATCTCCATCGTTTTTGGCTTCATCATGATGATGACCATGCGCTCTAGAGGAGGGCTTATGAGCCCCGTGATGACTACATGCTCCGAGCAATAACGTTAGGATAAGTAATGTTCCCTGGAAGAATTGTGTTTTTATTAACATGATTCCATTCGCTTATACGTTCATTGTTCCAGTTTGTTGTAGCAGTCTAGCGAGAACCTAAAACCAAACTGAACTGAGTATCATGTTCGCAGCTGACGGGAGCGTCTCATTACGCTGCTGTACGGCTTAATTGTTAGTTTGGATCTTAGTCTATCACATGCTATGACTCTAGTCTTCGCAGACGATTCTTCTGCTGTCTTGCCGAAAAATCATCTGCTGTGACTATATGTTCATGTTTGTTTGTAAGCCTCTTTAATTTTTTGGCTTAACTCATAGACCGCCATAGCATAGTGATCACTATGGTTATAGCGCGTAATAACGTAGAAATTTTGAGCGCCCAACCAATATTGTGGTCCCATTGTCCCTTCAAGTGAAATTAATGCAAAAGATTGCCCTTGAAGTTTTTTAGGATCCGCTGACGCTTTCACACCAGATTGAGATATGGTTTGCCAGGAGTGATCGGGCTTAGGGTTAGACTTGCTTGCAATAAGTGTTTTAAATTTATCACCTTGCACTTGCGCGGGGAAAACAATCGGGTCGCCTTTTTTCCAGCCATGAACTTTAAAGTAATTAGCTACACTACCAATAGCGTCATCTACATTATTCAGCAGATCGCGGCGGCCAGTGTGATTGAAATCAACTGCATAACGACGGTAGCTGCTAGCAATGAACTGTGGTTTGCCCATAGCGCCTGCATACGAACCTTTGATTTGCGTCGGATCCCACTTTTCTTCTCTGGCAAGCAGTAAAAATTCTTCAAGTTCAGACAAGAAAAATTTAGACCGAGGAGGATAATCAAACCCCAAAGTTACTAAGGCATCTAAAACGCTGTATTGACCTGCGTGTTTACCATAAAATGTTTCTACGCCAATGATAGCGATAACAATTTCTGGAGGGATCCCATATTCTTTTTCTGCTTTAGCAAGCGCTGCTTTATTTGCTTGCCAAAAAGTGACACCATCATTAATCCTTTGGGGACTGAGGAAAATAGCTTGATATTTATACCAAGGTTTTTTCTCAGCAGGTTTGGTCATGGTGGTGATAATGGAAGATTGAATTTTTGCTTGACCTAACCATTTCTTAAGTAATTGCTCATCAAAATGATGTTTACGCTTCATATCTTGTATGAAGGCTTTAACATCAGGTCGTTCAGTCAAACTTGTATTTGTTGGTGCTGCAATGACATGAAATGAAGTAATCAAACTCAAAAAAAGAACCGAAATTAAAGAGATAATTTTTTTTTGCATGTTGCCTACCTTGGCGAACTTTTGTTTTGTGATTGTATGGCTACTAGCATACCGAAAGCGGCCATCCACGTCACTAAAGAAGTTCCACCATAACTAATCAAAGGTAAGGGGCAGCCCACAACAGGCAATAAACCGCTTACCATACCAATATTAATAAAGAAGCAAATAAAGAACCCAAATATAATGCCACCTGCCATCAAACGGCTAAATGTATCTTGGGTTTGCGTCATAATCGTCATGCCGCGAAGGATGATGCCAAAATATAATAAGCACAAGATGCATGCACCTATAAAACCGAATTCTTCCCCTAAAACACTAAAAATGAAGTCAGTGGTACGTTCTGGTAAAAAGTTGAGTTGGACTTGGGTGCCTTGGCACCATCCTTTACCGTAAAGACCGCCAGAGCCAATTGCAATTTTAGATTGGATAATGTGATAGCCACTACCCAAGGGATCGCTTTCAGGATTTAAAAATGTCAGTACACGTTGGCGTTGGTAGTCATGTAGTTTCCACCAAAGCAATGGTAGAGCAGCCATGCCAAAAACAGATATTTTAAAAATCCATTTCCAACGGATCCCGGCAAAGAAAAGTACGCCAAACCCTGTGCCAATCACTTGAAGACCTGTGCCTAAATCGGGTTGCTTGGCAATCATCAGTCCAGGAAGAAAAATAATAATAAAACCAATGCCTAAATGTTTTAGATTTAAAGGGATCGGTTTATCAGATAAATAATAAGCCAGCATTAAAGGGGAGATAAGCTTCATAAACTCAGAAGGTTGGAAGCGCACAGGACCAAGGGGTACCCAGCGTTGTGCCCCTTTGCTGGCTGAACCAAAAACAAATACGGCTAAAAGCAAAATAAGTCCAGCTACATATAAAAAAGGCGCCCATTGTTTAAAGGTGCGTGGAGAGGTATGCGCCATTGCCAAGAAAACCACGAAACTGACACCAAGGTGGATCCCATGACGGATTAAGATGGAGGTTTTTTGTCCCCCAGCACTATAAAGAAGCCCAAAGCTCACAACCAATAACAAGCTGATGAGTACAAAAAGCCAACTATCCCAGTGTAGATAGGATAAGAGCTTAAGCCCAGGGATCCGGTGCCATATTGGCGGGCTAAGATGACGTAGGGGGTACTTCTGTCTGCTGAGCATGGTAGTTTTCCGTTAAATAAGCTTCCATCACTTGGCGTGCAACACTGGCACTGGCTTTTTGATTCTCTAATATTACTGCTATGGCGATTTTAGGGTTTTCTATAGGCGCAAAACCAATAAAGAGGGAATGATCGCGTAAGTGACGTGCTACTGAATCATGATCGTATTTTTCATTGGCTTTTAAACCAAAGACTTGTGCAGTGCCCGTTTTACCTGCTGCATCCAATGTGAACCCTGCAAAATGACGGTAAGCGGTACCGCGAGGATGTTGTGTCACCTGATGCATCGATTCAATAATGGTTGCCCAATGCTCTGGTGAAGCGTTTTTCAATGGAGGCAATTTTTGCGGAATGATTTTTTTGTTTAAATGGGGACTATAAGGTTGCCCACGCGTAGCAATATAAGAAGCCATCACCGCTAACTGTAAGGGAGTGGCGAGCATATAACCTTGGCCAATCCCGGTGATGACGGTTTCGCCAGGGTACCATGCTGTTTTATAAGCTTTTTTCTTCCATGCGATGGAAGGCACTAATCCTTTTTGTTCCCCAGGAAGATCTATCCCTGTAGGTTTGCCAAGGCCAACATCTGAAAACCAAGAACCCATTTGGGTGATCCCAAGCTTCTCTGCCAAGATGTAGTAGTAAATATCGCAGGATTCGCGGATAGATTTTTCCAGATCGGTCCAGCCATGCCCCTTTTTTTGCCAGTCTCGATAATAGCGACCATTGCCATTAATTTGATACCAACCTGGATCGAACACTTTTTGGTGGGTGTTTACTTTTTGCGTGCTAAGACCTGCTAATGCAACAATAGGTTTGATGGTGGAAGCAGGAGGATATTGGCCATGGATCGCACGATTAAACAACGGCCTATCTGCAGCTTGCCGTAATGCTAAATATGAGCGTTGATCCAGTCCACGCACAAAAAGATTGGGATCAAAACTGGGGGTGCTAACAATAGCTAGGATTTCACCATTACTAGGATCTACGGCGACAATAGCACCACGATTTTCTCCTAGTGCCGCTGTTGCTGCAGCTTGAAGATCAATATCTAATGAAAGATGTAAGTCAGTTCCTGGAGTCGAGGGGAGTGAAGATAAGGCTCTGACCTCTCTTCCCAATACATCAGTTTCCATTTGCTGATAGCCTGGTAACCCTTGAAGAAGCTCTTCGTAGAATTTTTCCAGTCCAATTTTGCCAAGCTGGTAAGTGCCTGCATAACGCTTTTTATCTAGCTTGGTTAAATCATCCTTATTTGCTTCACTTACATAACCTATAACATGGCCGAGTAATGCCCCGTAGGGATAATCACGAATGAGATCCACCGTTAGCAAAACCCCCGGGAATTGGTATTGGTTAACGGCAAAACGGCTGACTTCTTCTTCTGATAATTTTAATTTTACAATTTGACGTTGATGAGCAGGGTGCTGATCAACTTTGTCTAGGAATGCTTGGCGTTGCTCATCGCTTAAGGGAATAATTTCATTTAATTTTTCTAGCGTAAGCGGTAAATCAGAAACTTGCTCAGGGATGATAGCAAGGTGAAAAGCAGGGATATTTTTCGCTAGTAACCTTCCTTTGGTATCGTAGATCAGCCCTCTAGGGGGGGGGACCGGCACGAGTCGGAGCTGATTTCGATTGGAAAGCGTCGTATATTTTTGATGATCAGTAATTTGCAGGTAAGCCACTCTGCCCAATAGGACAAGAATCATCAAGCCAATAAGGATTATCCCAACAAACGCGCGATGTGAGGTCAGGTGCTTTTCTTGAGAACGTGAGTGTATATGTCGGTGTCTCATAGTGTTATTACAGTATCGCGCGTTGTAAAAGTGAGCTCAAGCTTTGCAGTTGCTTTAATCCTTCACAGGAGAAAGTTGATTAACTTTTTTAGAGGATGAACACCTTCTTAAAATATCAGCACATTGAAGAATTATAGGTGAAAAAGTGCACTTAATTATTTAGCTTAATTGTTAGTTTTTTAGGTAACAAAATTGAAGTAAAGATTTGTTAGCATTGTATGTGGGGAATATATTTTAGCAAGGTTTCCCGCTCTCATTTTTTCTTTGCTAACTTACTACTCAGGTTTTTGTGATTTCTTCACATCGACTGAAGAGAAGACTAAGATCAGATTGTAACCTGCGACGTTCTATTTTATTTTTTAATGGATAGGGAAAGCATTTTTAAAAGTTAATTAACTTTCATTTTCAGGCATTGCAAAAAAGGAATATGGTACCGTAATGAAAAAAACGTTGGGAAGTTCACTTATTCGATGCCTAATCTTAATTGCTGGTTTATTCCCTTTAGGGGGATGGGCTGCTGAAGAGCCAAAAGCACAAAGCAATACTCAAGATAAAAACCAACCCGCGCAAGCGCAGTCTGCTAAAGAAGCGCCAAAGAAAGGCAATACAGATTTGGGGGAAGATCCAGGTCCTGTTTATACGCAAATGGTGCTGCAGTGGGCGAAAGTGACGAATTTTGCACAAAATGCGGCTGAAGTCATTGTCGGTAAATTCAAAATAGACATGGCACAAGATCCTAAAATGAGCAAACTCGTTACCCCTGCTATGCTAGGAGATTTAGAACAATTTTTTTATGAACTATTTTTATCTCCTGAAACGATAAAACAATTGGCTAAACTCTATGCGCAATATTTTACCCTGGATGATATGGCTGAGTTGATTAAATTTTATCAAAGTCCAGTAGGTCAAAAATTAATTAAAGCGGATTCTGAGTTAAAATTGAAAACGCAGAAAATTGGTGAAGAATTGCTTAAAAGGCATCAAAAAGATTACATGAAGGTCATTGCGAAGTATGTTGCGCCAGATGCTGTAAAAATTGAAAAACCAAAAGCGGAAGAGCAAGAGCCAATGGAGCCGCCAGTACAGTAGTTTCTTCAAACCGAACGTAATGGATCTTATCGTCTGCAAGCGGAGCGACGCAGACAAATACCTTCTTCGCTGCTTTAGCAGCGGGTGAGGAATGGGAACATGAATTGTTTTCAATGTGCTGTGAAAGTTAAAAGATCCTCACCCCTAACCCCCTCCCATAAACGGGAGAGGGAAAAGAAAGAGATCCTCCATCAAGAACAAATACATCTATTTTTCTTCCTAGAATGTATAACCGTAGGCAAAGATTCGTCTGTTTTTTGATTAGCAGCAGCAGAGGCATTTTCGAATTGTGTCAGAATAGGCGGGCGTTTAGGAGCTTTATACCGTTTTAGCTGTCCTAAACAAGCTTGATACCCTATTAATCGAGTTTGCTCATAGGGTGTAAGCTTTTTGATTAAAGCCAAATAATGTAAGTGATTATTTTTTTGTGCTGCAATTATTTCATCAAATTCTGTTCGTAAATTTCCATAATGTTCTTCTATAAATACTTCCAATTTTGCTTGGTCGCTATCAACTTTGTTATTTAACATTTTTTCTCGTTAGAATTTTTAGAAAAAGAAATACTATTGAGAAACCAGAATTTCAGTCAAATGAAAAACAACTGTATATTTATTCTCGATGATAGGGATGATTTGCCAAAATGCTTGCTGCTCGATAAAGCTGTTCTAGTAATATCACGCGAACCAAGGGATGCGGAAAAGTTAAATCTGATAATGACCAACGTTGGTTAGCGCGAGCAAGACATTCCGCAGAAAGGCCATCTGGTCCGCCAATAACAAAGTGAATATTTTTTCCGACTAATTTCCAATTAGCAAGCTCTTCAGATAAGCGTGTAGTTGACCAGGGACGACCTTGGACGTCTAGCGCAATCACATGATCGCCTGCGGGGATTTTTTGTAAAATTTTACGCCCTTCTTCTTCTTTGTATTGCTCAATCACTCCGGCTTTATGGCGGGTAGCTGTAGGGACTTCAAGAAGAGAGCACTTGAGAAAACGTTGTAAACGCGTCAAATAATCTTCACATGCCAAAATACACCATTTTGGCATTTTGCAACCAATTGCTATTATCGTAGACTGCATTTTTCTTGTTATTATGCCAAAGCTAACATTTTATGGCTTGCTGACCATAATTTTTCAAGGTTGTAAAAATCTCGCGTTCTGGGTTGCATGATGTGAACCACAACATCTCCTAAATCTACCAATACCCATTCATCATCACTGTCGTTTTCAATCCCATTAGGAATGATAGCGCGAGCTCTCATTTTGTGGATTAAGTTATCCGCAATAGAGTGGACGTGCCTGCTGGATGTGCCAGAAGCAATGACCATGTAATCAGTGATAGAGGTGAGATGACGAACGTCGAGTGGATTAACATTAAGCGCTTTTAAATCACTAAGATCGTTGAGTACAGTATTCAGTAATTCGTTTGTCTGCATAGATTACCTTTTGTTCAACTCCGGTGATCTGATTAAAATTTTAAATTGTTGCACATTCCCCTTTTTCTCTTGCTTCCTTAATTTCAATATATACCTATATCGTCATATTTTACAGAGGTTTAAAGAGGATTTTCAGTTAGATTGATGGCAACGATAAATTTCCTGCCAATTTTAAGCTCATATTGAGCACATTTTGCCAAGCTTGTGTCGTTTCTCCAGATTTTAATTGTTTATCCGCTTGAGATAAATATGGCAGCAAGGAAGACCAATAAGTCGCAGGGCTACCTTTAAGCCGCTGTAAGTAAATTGCTTGAGATTGTGGACGGATCCCAGCTTGGCGTAATTGCTGCGTAGGCTCTTTTGTGGTTATTGCACAGCGGTTGAGGGTACGCACAGTTTGGCTGAGCGCCCATAAGATCAACTGCAACGCCACCCCGGATTCTTTCAGACAGCTTACTATTTTTATAACACGAGAAGGCTGCTGCGAGAGAGCCGCTTCACATAGATCAAATACTTCAAATTGGCTTTGTTGAGAGAATTGGCTATCTATAGGAGACGTTGTTTCAGAATGAGCAAGTGCTAATCTTTCTATTTCCTGAGAAGCAGCTAAACAATTCCCCTCTGTATGATAAACAAGTAACAGTAAAGTTTGAGCTGATAACGAAAGGCCACGCTGCTTTGCTTTTTGCTCAACCCATTTGGAAAATTGTAAAGAAGAAAGAGGCCAATGTGGGATAACAACGCCTTTTTGCTCAATAAGGGTAAACCATTGAGCTTGTTGGTTTTGACGACTTAAAGAGCCGGCATGGAAAATAAAATAGGTATCAATATGCTCATTTTCCAGTATTTTGGCTAATTTAGAGGATAAAGAGGCATTCGGTTTTTCAAATTTTACCTCTATTAATCGGATGCTGGCGAAAAGGGAGGGTTGTTCTAATTGGTTAAGAACGTTGGCAGCATTTTCGCTTTGATCAAGCGTCAGTGTTACCTGCTCAATTTCACCTAAACTGCGTATACGCTGTCTAATTAGCGTTGCGCTCTCTTCTATCAAAAAGCTTTCTGCACCATACAGGAGATAAAAAGGTGCTACGCCTTTAGAGAGTTGCTGGGCAAGCAATTGGGGTGTACTACGCATCGTTATACTCTTTCCACTTTAAATTTATGCATTGTTGCCATCGCTCTTTCACCCCAGTTACGTACCAAAGCGTACGCGCCTGGGGATTCGTTCGCTTGGCGCCGCGCCTAAATTTAAATTGGTTCGAGTATACACTCTTTCCACTTTAAATTTATGCATTGTTGCCATCGCTCTTTCACCCCAGTTACGTACCAAAGCGTACGCGCCTGGGGATTCGTTCGCTTGGCGCCGCGCCTAAATTTAAATTGGTTCGAGTATACACTCTTTCCATTTTGCTTTGATTTACCGCCTCACCTAAAATCAGACTGGTTCGAGTGTCATACTGGACGGCTGGCAAGATAACGAATTAATTGACTAACGATATCTGCTTGCATTTCTTGTTCAATGATGATTTTTTCCGCATTATCACCTAAATGCTGTTTGCTATTGAGTTGTCTATCACGCTCTGTTGCCAACTCAAATTCTCGTTTTGCTGTGTTGTCTCTTGCGTCGTCAAATGAAAAAACAACAGACATACGTAAACGCTCACGACGTAATTCTGCATCAGGACCATAGACAAGCGGTTGTTGGGTGAGCTGCTGGGACAATATGACTAAGCGAGGTGTGCCCGCTATGTTGCTACTGTCTTGAACATTCACAGAGGAACTAAGCAAGGCCCTATAAATTGCTTGGTATAGCGTATTGGAGCCAGAAGGGGGCAATACGATGGCGGGATATTTGGCGCCTAAATGAGATTGGCTATGGCGTAAATGAAAGCCACAGCCAAAAAGCGCGATGCTCATGATTAAAACAGCAATAACTCTAAGATGCTGCATGGTTAATTGGCCACAATATTGACAAGTTTTTGTCCTACTACAATCACTTTGCGAATGGTTTTGCCATCCAAGTGCCGTTGAATGTTTTCGTGATTAAGTGCAGTTTCTTTAATCGAAGCTTCATCCGCAGTGGCAGCCATATCAATATTAGCGCGAACCTTACCATTAATTTGTACAACAATGGCGATAGTGTCTCGTTTTAGAGCTGCAGTATCGACATGAGGCCATGGTGTATCCATCACCGCCATTTCTGTATGCCCTAAAGATTGCCATAACTCGTGCGTAATATGAGGCACAATCGGAGAAAGCATTAATACAATGGCTTCAAGCGCTTCTTGTTTGACTTGTTTATCAGCATCTTCTTCTATTTCAAATTGTGAAACAGCATTGACCAATTCCATCACTGCCGCAATAGCAGTATTAAAAGTATAACGGCGTTTGAGATCATCAGTGACTTTAGCAATAGCTTCATGTGTTTGACGGCGTAACGTTTTTTGTCTTTCGTTTAAAGTATCGACTTTAGTGGAAGGAACTGCGCCATGGGTATTGATATGTGTTGCCACCAATCGCCATAATCGTTTCAAAAAGCGAAAAGCGCCTTCTACACCCGTATCAGACCATTCAAGAGATTGTTCTGGTGGTGCTGCAAACATAATAAATAAACGTACTGTGTCTGCACCAAAATTGTCTATAAGGGTTTGTGGATCAACCGTATTCCCTTTTGATTTAGACATTTTGGCACCATCTTTGAGTACCATGCCTTGTGTTAGCAGATTAGTGAAAGGCTCATCCGAGTGTACAAGCTTAAGATCACGTAAGACTTTATGGAAAAAGCGAGAATAAAGTAAATGTAAAATAGCATGCTCAATCCCGCCAATATATTGATCGACTGGTGTCCAATAATGCACTCTGTCATCGAATATTTTCTGCTGTTGGTCAGGGCAAGCAAAACGCAAATAATACCAAGAAGACTCCATGAAAGTGTCAAAAGTATCTGTTTCACGACGTGCTTTTTGGCCACAGCTTGGACAATTTACTTCGTAAAATTCTGGCATTTGCGTCAAAATTGAGCTAGCCCCTTGCGGAGTGACGCCTTCTGGTAGTTTAACTGGTAAATCTTTTTCCGGCACAGGGACCGTTCCGCAGTGAGTGCAAATGATCATCGGAATAGGTGCGCCCCAATAACGTTGGCGAGAGACACCCCAATCGCGTAATCGGTAGTGTACTTGGCGTGCGCCTATTCCTTTTTCTTCCAGGTATTTGGCAATATTGGTTAATGCATCACTCGAATTTAAACCATCAAAGGAACCAGAATTAAATAGCGTTCCACTTTCAGTGAAAGCACGCTCTGAGAGATCTGGTTGTTCTCCTGTCGAAGGTTGAATCACCGCTTTCATTGGCAAATGATATTTTTGCGCAAATTCATAGTCGCGTTGATCATGGGCAGGAACTGCCATGACAGCGCCGGTGCCATATTCCATCAAGACATAGTTTGCTACCCATACGGGGATCCGCTCCTGCGTAATAGGATGAAGCGCAAATAATCCCGTTGGTTTCCCTTCTTTTTCAATAGTAGCAAGATCTGCTTCAGCCACTTTAATATTTCGGCAAGCGTCGATAAATTCTTTCAACTCAGGTTGCTTCTTCACGGCTAATTCAACAATAGGGTGTTGTGGAGCAACCGCAAGATAAGTCACACCCATCAAGGTATCGATACGGGTGGTATAAACTTCTATCGGAGCAAAATCATCATGCTCAGCTTGAAACTTGAAAGTAACGCCTTCTGAACGACCAATCCAATTGCGTTGCATGGTCCGTACTTGTTCAGGCCAACCAGAGAGCTTATCTAATGAATGCAATAATTCTTCTGCATAGGCTGTGATTTTTAAGAACCATTGCGGGATAGAGCGTCTTTCAACTTTTGCACCTGAACGCCATCCACGTCCGTCTATTACTTGTTCATTGGCAAGTACGGTTTGATCAACGGGATCCCAGTTCACCACAGAATCTTTTTTATACACTAAACCTTTTTCATACATCTTGGTGAATAACCATTGCTCCCAGCGATAATACTCGGGGGCGCAGGTAGCAATTTCTCGCGACCAATCAAAGCAAAACCCAAGACTTTTCAGTTGCTGGCGCATGTGAGCAATATTATCGTAAGTCCATTGTGAAGGAGGGACTTGATGTTTTAAGGCGGCGTTTTCCGCAGGTAGCCCGAAAGCGTCCCAACCAATGGGGTGCAAAACGTTTTTACCTTGCATGCGCATAAAGCGCGCAATGACATCACCGATGGTGTAATTACGAACGTGCCCGACATGAAGATGTCCACTTGGGTAAGGAAACATACTTAAGCAATAGAACTTCTCTTTTTGCGGATCTTCCTTGACCACGAAACTGTGGTGCTTTTCCCAAAAGTCTTGTGTTTGCGCTTCAATTAGTTGAGGATGATATTGCTCTTGCATGCTGTATTTTTTGAGTATAGTTAGCCAATGAAGCATATAGCATACCACTCTCGCAATGGCTGGCAAACTTATCCTGAAGGAAATCTTTATGACACGGCGTAAATGTATCGCAATTTTGATGGTTCTTGTTTCAATCTATGGATGTAACCCCGCTAGCCGTAGCGCCAGCACTGCTTCCAACTCAAATGCAACCAATGCAGCTATAGCTATTGTCACGCTACCTTTAAGGATTGTGGGCGCTGCGGTAGGTGCTGCCATTGGTGCTGCTGCCGGAATGGGGTTTGCGGAAGGGGATATGGCGCGTCGCTAAAAATGTGTTAGTTAAATATTTTAAAAGGTGATCCTTATACTCGAACCAGTTTGAATTTAGGCAAGGCGCCAAGAGAACGAATCCCCAGGAGTGTGCATAAAGTACACGACTGGGGTGAGAGAACGCAGGCAACACAGCCTAAATTTAAAATGGGAAGAGTATTAAGGTTTCTTTCTCGTCTGCAAGAAATATCCGCCTGCTAACATCACGACCAATAGTGCAGCCAGTGGCCAGATCCCTACGCGTGTCCAAAGCGTTACACCTTGCATGACGCTGACGCTGCCTGTGGTGACATTTTCCTCAAATGCTGGTGCAATCACTTGAATGCGACCATCAGGATCAATGATGGCGGTATAACCTGTATTGGTTGCCCGGATGACATTTTTACCTGTTTCCAAGGCACGAAACTGTGCAATTTGTAAATGCTGTAGCGGACCAATAGATTTGCCAAACCAGGTATCATTGCTGACAGTTAAAATAAAATCTGCATGTTTGCTCATTTGTTGCACAAAAATGGGATAAGCGATTTCATAGCAAATAGCGGGAGCAAATTTAAATCCATGCGCGAGCAGTGGCTTTTGATTTGCTGGACCTGGAACAAAACTAGACATGGGTAAGTTAAAGAAAGCAATGAGGCCTCGTAGCAGTTTTTCAAAGGGGACATATTCACCAAAAGGAACTAAATGTTCTTTGAAATAGATACAGCCTTCTTGTTCGCCTGCCTCGCAGTTATTATTAACACCAGTCATACCGACTGCATAGAGAGAATTATAATAATTCACATGATTAGGAAGCTGTGTTGGAACGCCTGTGATCAAAGCAACATTACTAGCCTTTGCCATTGTGCCCATTTCTTGGAAGAAACGATGTGAGTTGGGCAGAGGGACAGGAATAGCGCCTTCTGGCCAAATGACAACATTAGAGGTTAATGCTTGTTGAGTTAATCGTTCATAGGTCTGGACGATGCTGGCGATGTAGGCTGGATCCCAACGCATCAACTGCGCAATATTTCCTTGCACCATAGAAACAGTAAGAGTTTGGGTGGTGGGGACTGTCCATACTATCCGATTAAGACTAAATGCTACAACGAAGGTAGCGATTAGGGTAATTACCAAACCATTACGAACCTTTGGCTTTTCTTTGTCGTTATAAAAATAATCAAAAATGCAGAAAATTAAAGTACTGATGAAAACCGAAACCAGTGAAACGGCCCAAACGCTACCTATGGGTGCAAAAGCTCGCAGAATGTTTGTTATATGAGCGTATCCTACAAATAACCAAGGAAAGCCCGAAAGCGCCCAACCTCTTAGCATTTCGAAAATAACCCAAAGAGAGGGAAATACAAGAAGTGTTGTTGTATAAGTGCTTTTTTTGAAAAATTTATTGAAAAAGTAAGACATCAATGCAGGATATAAGGCAATAATCAATACAAAAAGTCCTGTAATAAGGGTTGCCAACCAAGCCGTGGTATATCCATAGTCATGAATGCTGACATATACCCAGTTGGTTCCCATACCGAACATGCCAATTCCATAGCAAAGCCCAATTAAAAAAGCCTGGCTGGTAGAGCGTTTATTCAAACACCATAATAATAATGCTGGCGAAAGAATTGCCGCTATGCTCATGTTAAAAGGAGCAAAGCCATAGCAAAAGACGCTACCGCCGACAAGGGCTATCACATAAACTAAATAAGGGCTGATTTTTTTATAATATTCTTTTAGATCGGCCATTCCTTCTTTGCCTCTTTCCTTAAGGTTTATTTTTCTGGCGGAATTAATGTTGTTTGCAGTACTTGGATGCGACGGTTGTTAGCTCTTAGCACCTTAAAGGCAATGCCTTCAATTGTAACTGTTTCTCCGCGTTTGGGGAGATGCCCAAAACCTTGAAGAACAAGTCCGCCAACGGTATCGTATTCGTCATCCTTTAGTTGAGTACCAAAAAATTGGTTAAATTCTTCTATCGGTGTAATTGCCTTTACCGAATAAGCATTTTCTTTATGTTTACGTATGTAAATACCTTTATCAACATCGTGCTCATCTTCAATGTCTCCGACAATTTGTTCAAGCACGTCTTCGATTGAGACTAATCCGCTGACGCCGCCATACTCATCAACAACAATGGCGATATGATTACGGTTTTTGCGAAATTCATTCAGCAGTATACCCAAGCGCTTATTTTCAGGAATGAAAACAGCAGGGCGCAAGATATCTTTTAAAGAAAAATTATCTCTTTCTTGCTCAAGCGAATAATTGAGAAGATCTTTTGCTAATAAAATCCCAATCACTTCATCCTTGTTTTCACCAATCACAGGGAAGCGAGAGTGCCCAGATTTAATCGCAATGGGTAAAATTTCCTCATATTTCGCCTCTTTGTTGACGACAATCATTTCAGAGCGAGGAAGCATGATTTCGCTAACAGACATCTCAGAAACTTGTAATACACCTTCAATCATTCGAAGGGAGTCTGCATCTAGATAACCTAAACGTTGCGCGTCGCGCAATAGTTCAGTTAGCTGCTCACGATTTTTAGGACTTTTGCTTAATGCCTGACTAATTCGTTTTAGCCAGGAAGTTTCACAAACTTCATCGTCACTCATCACAGTGTTCTACTCTATAAGGATCAGAAAAACCTAGTTCACGTAATATCATCACTTCTTCACTTTCCATCACAGTGGCTTCATCATCTTTCTCATGATCATGCCCTAACAAATGCAATACGCCATGTACGACCATATGCGCCCAATGCGCGGCAATGGGTTTTTGCTGTTCTTTGGCTTCTTGCGCTACGACAGAGGCGCAGATGACGATATCTCCTAAAATATCTCCCTTGAGAGAGGGTGGCAACTGACAAGCAAATGATAGAACATTGGTCGGCTTATTTTTTTTTCTGAATTGATAATTGAGAGAGGTCATTTCTGTTTCATCAACAACTCTGATAACTAAAGCCCCATTTTTTTTCTGCTGCACAAGTGCAGTTAGTGCCCAATGTTGGATTTGAGTCTCACTTGGGCATTCATCATTAGTCGCAAATTGAACATCAATTTCCCTCATTTTTCCCCCTGAGAGGAGTGTTGGTTCTCATAGTCTTCATAAGCCTCAATAATGCGTTGTACAAGAGGGTGTCTTACCACGTCAACTGATTCAAAAAAGGTAAAACTCATTCCACGGGTGTTCTTTAATACCTTCATGATATGCGTTAAACCTGATTCGACCCCTCTGGGAAGATCAATTTGTGTAATGTCTCCTGTGATCACCGCTGTCGATCCAAAACCTAAGCGGGTTAGGAACATTTTCATTTGTTCTCGTGTTGTGTTTTGGCTTTCATCGAGAATGATAAATGCATCACTCAATGTGCGTCCTCGCATATAAGCTAAAGGCGCAAGTTCGATAACGTTGCGCTCGATTAATTTGCTCACCCGCTCGAAGCCTAACATCTCATATAAGGCATCATATAAAGGTCTTAAATAAGGATCGATTTTTTGACTGAGATCGCCAGGGAGAAATCCTAGTCTTTCTCCGGCTTCAACTGCAGGCCGTACTAACAGAATACGGCGCACCTTTTCTGCTTCTAAGGCAGCAACAGCACAGGCTACGGCAAGATAAGTTTTACCTGTCCCAGCAGGACCGATTCCAAAATTAATATCATGCGAAAGAATATTTTTTAAATATAAATGCTGATTTTTACTGTGTGATTTGATAACGATTTTACCTGTTCGAATAGTCGTGACAGGATGCTCTGTTGCAGGCGCTTCATTTAATGTCATGGATGGTTGCTTTTTTTCAAGTTCTTGGTAACTTTCTTGCAAAGAAAGATGGACTTTTGCTGGTGTCAGATAGTCTTCATGTTCTGTTTGGGCATATAGTTTATTAAGGAGGTTATGCGTTATATGAACCGCATCTTTATTCCCCATGATTTGAAAACTATTTCCGCGGTTGTTGATTTCTACGCCTAGTCGACGTTCTATCTGGCGTAAATGCTCATCAAGACGTCCGCATAAACTCATCAGTCGGCGGTTGTCCACAGGGGTTAAAGAAATTTCACAAAAACTGACTTTTTCGCTCAATTCGAGTCCTGGTTGCCTCTTGGCAGAATCTACATCTTTAAGCATAACCTTTAATAATTTCCCTGCAAAGTCTGTTTATATCCATTCATCGAAAAAGAATTGAAATTCACCAAGTTACACATCGATGGGGGAGTGTAATTGCGCGCGAAGCGAGTTTGGCCTTGCCTCTAAAATGCGCACATTCACAAATTGTCCTACTAGAGTGCTTTCCCCTGAAAAATACACAGCTCGATTATTCTCTGTGCGCGCATAGAGATCACCGGCATCTTTTCTCGAGGGATTCATGACTAACACTTTTTGTACAGTACCCACCATTTTTTCGCCTATACGATGCGCATGTTGATTTAATCTATCTTGTAGGATTTTTAGTCGTTGTTTCTTAACGTCTAGTGACAATTGATCTGGCAAATTAGCGGCCGGTGTGCCAGGTCGTGGGCTATACATAAAGCAATAAGAAAGATCAAAGCCGATAGCATCGACAAGGTTTAATGTTGCTAGAAAATCTTCTTCAGTTTCGCCTGGGTATCCAACAATGAAATCAGAGGAAACAGATATATCTGGTCTTACTTCACGTAAACGGCGGATTTTCGATTTGTATTCTAAGGCAGTATGTCCTCGTCCCATCAATCCTAAAACACGATCGCTACCACTTTGTACTGGTAAATGCAGATGATTTGCAAGCTCTGGGACATCTTTATAAGCTTCAATTAGACTCGTTGAGAATTCAGTTGGATGTGAAGTCGTAAAACGAATACGTTCTATACCGTCAATTTGCGCAATAATTCTAATCAGCAAGGCAAGATCGGCAATGTGTCCATCATGCATTGGGCCGCGATAAGCATTCACATTTTGTCCAAGTAATGTGATTTCTTGTACGCCTTTTGCAGCAAGAGGAGCAATTTCTGCAATGATGTCATCTAGTGGGCGATTGACCTCTTCTCCTCGAGTATAAGGTACAATGCAATAAGAACAATATTTACTGCAACCTTCTTGGATTGAGACTAAAGCGCTAGGACCTTCTGCTTTAGGTTCAGGTAAGCTATCAAATTTTTCAATTTCTGGGAACGAAATATCGATCGCTGGTTTTCCGTCACGTTTAACTGTATTCAGTAGTGTAGGCAAACGGTGCAGGGTTTGTGGACCGAAAATTACATCGACATAGGGCGCACGTTTGCGAATATGTTCACCTTCTTGGCTTGCTACACATCCTCCTACGCCAATGACTATTTCTGGGCGTTGGTCTTTCAATTCTCGCCATTGACCTAATCGAGAAAACACCTTTTCTTGCGCTTTTTCGCGGATGGAACAGGTGTTCATTAATAGAACATCAGCATTTTCCGGTGAGTTGGATAACTTTAGACTGTGACTTGCTTCTAACAACTCTGCTATCCGCTTGGAGTCATATTCGTTCATTTGGCAGCCCCAAGTTTCTATATATAAGCGCTTACTCACCGTACTAAAAACCTTTTTAGTCATAAAAATAAAACGCAAATTCTATAGCCTTTTGAAGGGCGATGCCATTATTCCATCTTATTCAATGCAAATAACATGTTGACTAAATGACTAAATTTCATTGAGCAGCATAGTGAGGTAGAGCTATTAGACGGTAAGAGAACGAACATAAGCACCTGTATAAATAGCTATATCCTATACTAAACAATTATATTGGCTTAATTTTACGCAAGACTGAACAATTATTCAGCAAGCGTATTAGCTCATATGAATAAAGGGCAACTGTGCATAATAAAGCATTTTTATTCATACAAGATTTAGCGGTGATAATGCTTGTTGCAGGCTTTATCACGGTATTGTGTCATCGATTGAAACAACCCGTTGTACTAGGCTATATCTTAGCCGGCGTCATTTTAGGACCCCATACACCACCATTTTCTTATATTCATGATGAGAACACAGTAAATATTCTGGCCGAGCTTGGTGTTATTTTTTTAATGTTTTCGCTGGGGTTGGAATTTAATTTACGTAAATTAAGCGATGTTGGCATAGCCGCGACATTGACCGCGTTGATAGAAATTGTGTTTATGACTTATGTCGGATACAGCTTTGCAAGGCTGTTAAATTGGAGCCAGACTGATGCTATTTTTTTGGGGGCGATGTTGGCTATTTCATCAACCACGATCATCATTAAAGCGTTGGATGATCTAGGCATCAAACGTAAAGGCTTTGCTCAGCTTATTTTTGGGGTGTTGATTATTGAAGACATTTTTGCGATTGCTATTTTAGCATTATTGTCTAGTATCGCTATTACTGGCTCATGGCAGCCAGAAGATATGATTATCACTATTAGTAAATTATGTTCTTTTTTAGTCATTTCGTTGATCTTTGGTATCCTCATTATTCCGAGACTTCTTTCTTATATTGCTAAATTTAATAGCCAAGAAATGCTTCTTGTTTCGGTGCTGGGAATTTGCTTTGGGTTTTGTTTGCTGGTGATAAAATTAGGTTACAGTGTTGCGTTGGGAGCATTTATTAGTGGCGCTATAGTGGCTGAATCTCGTCAGCTTGGGGTCATAGAGTTTCTTATCACACCACTTAGAGATATGTTTAGCGCTATTTTCTTTGTTTCGGTAGGCTTGCTATTTGATCCTGCCGTTTTTGCACAATATACCTTTCCTATTATAGGTATTGCTATTGTTGTCATCATCGGCAAAATCATCAGCTGTACATTTGGTGCGCTACTGGCTGGACGTGATGGGAAAACAGCCATGCATGTTGGAATGGGGATGGCGCAAATTGGGGAGTTTTCATTTATTATTGCTGCCTTGGGAATGTCGTTAAATGTGACGAGTTCATTTTTATACCCGATAGCAGTTGTTGTTTCTGCAATCACAACTTTATTTACACCCTATTTGATTAAATATTCAGATCATTTAGAAAAATATTTAGTGCTTGTAGTACCAAAACCTATGAGCAAACGGTTTGAAACTTACAGAGCATGGTTACAAAAGTTTAAATCTAAAAATTCTAGCGCTAAAAAAAGTCCTATTTTTCGCTGGACCGTTCAAGTGATTGTTAATTTATTTATCATCATGGGAATTTTCTTCAGCTGTGCTTATGCCAGTAGAACCCCATGGGGTATATCGTTGCTCGAAATGACAAATCAACATATTCATAAAGGAATTATTTGGACCATCGCGATGATATTATCTTTGCCTTGTATCGTCGCTGTATACCGCAAAATGAAGGCATTAAGCATCATGATGGTAGAATCGATAGAGAACAAAAACCATCATAATAATTTTGTAAAATTAATTCATCAGCTCGCTTCAGAATTAATACCTATTGTTATTCTTGCTAGCATTATGTTATTTATTTGTGCGTTAAGTATTAGCATCCTTCCACCGTTTGAGCTTCTCATTGGTATATTTGTCATTATTTTATTACTAATTGCATTACTTTATCGATGGTTCGTGAAAGTATATGCACAGCTTAAAAACGTATTCTTAGAAGGGTTAAAAAAGGACGATTAAATCTTTTTTATACCTCTTTTAGAATTGACCATTCTTATGTTTTTGTTAAATAATTTTACTAATATTAGTTAATTAGGTGTTGCTTTGTTATTTTTATCGAGAGATATATCATCCTGATGTATTTCATCATTAGCGGGTTGTGAGGGAGAATTAGTTCCTTCTTGGGTCAAGTTAAATTGTGTTATGATAGGCTTAGTTTGACGAAGTTTAGTTTCTTTTAATCTCGCACTGAAACCTATAGGATTAATGCCACTTGCTTTGCAAGCAAGACAAATTAATTCTTCCGCTTTTGAACAAGAAAGCGTTTTCTTATGAATTTGAATTTCAAGCCATCGGCATAGTTCCTCAACTGCTTCTTTACCTTGTTTTATCTGACCCAAATGGTTAATTTCGAGTGGTACCTTGCCTTCAATATATAGACAGACTGACTCCCTTATATTGTCATAGGAAGCCCCTTCACATAATAGAGCAGGTTTTGGTTCTGTCTTAAGAGACATCGCGTAACAGTCATCTACATTTAAAGCTGAAAATTGAGACAAAAGAAATAACAGATTTGTTTTAAAATGAAGAACAAGGGGCTGCAGTACCCTCTGTCGATTAAACATTTCAATGAATTTTTTTCCAAGCAGAGGATACCTTTCGCTAGCTATATTGCCATCAAAGATAAAGGTAAAATCACGCAAATGAACGCCTAATAGCGCTAATGTAAGTGGATTCGTATCCATTCTATGGCGTTGAGCATGATAATTATTTTTAGTTGATAAAGCTTCTTCAATTTCTATCCATTTTTTGTTAATACTATCTGGTAAAACGGCAAATGTCTTTTTCAAACGTTGAACATTTGAATCATTTATGGCAGAACTTACCGCCATAGCCATGTTGAAATCAGGAACAGGATCTTTAAGCAATTGTTCGATTACTAGAATATAAAGCATGATAAGGGTGGCTCTGTCATCCCGTGTTTTTGCTTTAAAAATAGGGGAAACAAAAAAATCTTTTATTTTATTAAAAATCTCTATTTGGAAAAACAGTTCAGGTGCGTCCTTTTGTCTACGTGGATTCTTTTCTTCCCAAACTTTATCTAAAAATTCAGCAGGATGAACTTGTTGGTAAAATCGTAAGGTAATAGTGCGTAGATCATTGGCAATTATTTCGGCAATAATAGATAAACTCGCTTCATCAAATGGTTTTAAACCATCTAAAGTGTCTATTAATGAGATGCTCCCAATAGAGTTACCAGTTTTTTCTAATATACCTTCTATTTGCATGTGTGCAGCAAATAGCGCCGGCGAAGTCATTCTTTTTAATTTAATAAAAATTATAATTTGCCTGTTAAATTCCCCAAAGCCATCTTTTTCTGTTAATTTAAAAAATGAACGCAGTTTAAAGTTGCAGAAAAAATTATTATTTGCACAATCAGAAAAATGATCCCACAAAATCATTTCTTTTAGAAAAAGAATGGCTAGCAGTTTTTGTGCTATACCAAAGTGTGGGTATAGTTTGCAAAGTGCATTAAGTAGAATAATGGTATTTTTTTTGTGTTGTGCAAGAAAGGAAAGCAGACCTATGACTTTCTGACGAAAATCCAATAGTTCAATTTTTTGAGGAATGATGCTGTAGGGTGATTCAAAACCGCTGCAATATTGATAAACACTTTCTAGTATATCAAATTTGTCATCTAATTTTTTAAAGCATGCCGAAGCTTCTCTCATTCTAAGTAAGACGTCTTCATCTGCAGGTTTAACATGAGAAATGGGAATTTTAGGTGATAAACCTTGGTCGATTAAATTATAATGAAATTGCCGCTCAAGCTCCGCTATTTCCTTTTGGCTTCTGTTTATTTGCTCGAAACTGACATCCGAATATATTCTTCTTTGTGCTTCGATAAGAAAATTTACTCTTGTCATTCTCATGGCTTCATCGCAGCTTCTAATATTAATTGTGATATCTTCTACAATTAAATGAATTTTTGCTCCAAGATTTATTAAAATAAGGAACGACTCCAAAGAGCCAAGTAAATAGGCTTTCATTAAATAAGAGATATTTTTTTCATCAACTTCATTAGGATCTGGCGGAGGTATTGCTAGGAATGGTTGAAGTAATCGATTGCCATCTTGTTCCATTGCCGCCAGTATTGTTCGATGGGTAATGCTAACAACTTCTTCATCAAACATATTTCGAGGGCTATTTTCAACTGACTTTGCACCGGTGCAATTTTTCGCTGTAGGTTTATCAATCATTTTATTATCAGAACGACCTGCATCATCAGCACTGGTTGAGCGCAAAATACGAGGTGGCTTGAAATTCATCCCTGCTGAGTCTTTCTCTTTTTTATCATTGGTTTGATGTATTTGCTTTAACTTAATAGGAGGAGGGATCAGACGTTCTTGTATAGGCGCAAGAGCATGCTCATTAGCATCTTCTTTTTTTATCTTTGGGAGAGAGAGTAAAGAAGAAGCTGTAAGAGATTGTGTTGAATTACTTTGCCTTTTTCGACGACGAATAGCTAATTGCTCAAAATCTTCATTCAGTTTTTTGATAGATGAGAAAGCGTAATTCTTATTATTAATTTTCGGTTTAGAATTTTTTTTGTCATTAAAAATAGTTTGATAATCATTTTCTTTTTGCTGTTCGCTTAGGAACAATAGATATTTTTTCATTGAAACGGAAGTAGTTAATTCGATAGGTGTACAACCATTATCATCTTTAATGTTTAAGCGGCATCCTCCTTCGACTACTAGAATTTTTAATATGCTTTGAGGTAAATTTAAATAAACTGCCCAGTGACATGCATTTCTTCCTAAAAAGGTTACTTCTTCAGTCTCCCACTCTGCCTGTTGCAATCGTTCACGTATGTTTTTCTTTAATGTCGAAAGTTCAATTTGATTTTTAACTGCATTAATTAAAATATCATGTAAGTGTTCTCCTCGACTTGTTTTGCGTCGATGGAGTTCATTTTTTATTTTTTCAATAAATATTTTTGTTTCTTCCTCTTTTGCCAGATCTTCAGGTGCTTTTTCTTTTGTGTCTTTTTCATTGATATCTACATCAGCTTCTAAGGAAAATAATTCTAATAAAGCAAGGTTCTTTTTTGTCACTGCTAAATGACAAAGGTTTCGATTGAATATAATTCGCGTATTTGCAGATTGAGGAGAAGTTTTTAATATTTCTCTAATTTTATCTAAATCTTTTGGCGATAGGCAATTTTCAACAGAATGAATAATACTGATTAAATCTCCAATCATATCAGTTCCTTTGAGTTCGGCATTGGAATTTGTGGGAAAAATGAAGAAAAAAAAGATAGCGCATCTTTTTATTGATGTAAACGTTTACTTAAATAAACAAGATTAGGCGTGGAAACTTAGTCGCCATACATCGTATTGAAAGTTGCAGTTGCAGCATTTTTATTAACTCTTTGATATAAGTCAAGAAATTCTTTTTTGAAGCGAGATTTTTTATCGAACTATTGTCTTATTATTACGTCTAAATCTAAAGAAGCTGATATTTGAGCGAGAAAAGGTATGTCATTAGATTTGTTAAGTCTTGCAAATACTGCCGTCAGAGAAGCACAATTAAAGGGGTTAGAGGTTCTTAGCCAAGAGCAATTTGATGCATTGTTTTTAATGGCAAGAGGCATCGGAGCTATAAAGATTAAATATGCGAATGATGAACTTGGTCTATACGCTGCACTTATGCAAGAAGATATTTTATCTCTTCTGGGGATAGGGTTAGATCAAAATTATCTGCTTGCTAAAAAACAGCTTGAAGAGAGAATAAATAAGAGGAAGGAGCAGTTACCCAAGCGTAGTCATAAAGCATTAGATGCGCTTTATTTAGAGCAGCTAGTTATTTTAAGAAAGCAATTTAAAGTTGATCAGAGTATTGAAACAACTTTAGATCATTTTATTAGCAATAAAGATGCATATGAACAAAGGAAAGATGGATATACTAAACATCTTAGCATGAGTTTTATTGAAGAAGACATCGATGTTAAGGTAAAAAGAGCGAATGAGTCAGATGCTGAATTTAAGACGAAACAAAGTTTAAATGCAGAATTGACACAATACAAATTGCTTAGAAAGGATTACTTGCAAGAAGAAGCTAAAATTGCACAAGAATTTGAAGAGAAAGTAAAAGCACTTTATGCTCCAGTGCAAGAGCAAATTGAACAAATAGAGAGAGAGTGCAGGACGAAACTTGAACAACATCAACGCGGATATCCAAAACTTACTGATGCTCAAAAAGATCCTGTAGAACAAGAGAAAGAAGATAAGAAATTTTATGAATTAGAAGCTAAGCGTGAAGAAATAATAAGTGAGCGTGATGAAAAAATCAAGCAAGCTCGAGAAAGTATTGATATTGAAAAAGATGTTAAAAAACTAAAAGAAGAAAAAGAAGAAAAATCAAAGCAAAATAAAAAAGTACATTCAGAAAAACTAAATCAAGCAGAAGTTCTTTTTAATGACAAAATTTTACCATTAATGAAAGAGTTAAAAGCACAAGAAGCACATAAGATGTTTGTTGTGATTGCTAATCAAATGTCTTCATTTATTGCCGATCATGCTGACGCATTGAAACTTGCTGATTCAAATACAATTGCTTTTGTATCCTTATTGAAGGAAATGGTTTCAGATTTAAGGATTTTTGGAATAGTTCATCATGCAGGCATGAAAGCAGCAAAGGAATTTGTCGAAAAACAAGCAGATGCGATCCCTGAAGGCGAGGAAGAAAAGAAGAATTTTATCAAAATGGTTCTACAAGGTGCAGCAGAAAAAGCTGCGAAAAAGGTGGCAAAGGTAATTGGGACCGAATTAGGGAAGGCCGGAGCTGCATATAGTAAAGAAGTTTTTGCTGCACATGTTGAGTTTTTAGAAAGGAATGCAGCTTTAAGAGTTCCAGCTAGCGTAAAAGAGCATCATGCTGAATATAGTGAAACTAAAACGTTTGTTGATTTCTTACCGATAGAACCACTTGAAGAGAAAGTAGAAAAAAAGGAGGAAGAATCTAAGTCGTTTTTTGATTTTGTCGATTATTACACAGAAAACAAAGGTGTTATTGGCGGTGTCAATACTGCATATCAAGTATATCAAGCTTTAACAGCACGAAACCCAGATTTAGCACTAGTTGATGCTTCTAACCCGGCTGTTCTTTTTGCTAAAGCGTTAGAAGATGATGCATTGGTTTTTAGTTATAAACTATTAATGGAATATGACAAACTTATATCTACCTTAAAAGAAGAAGGCACCTTAGGAAAAAATCATACTCAATGGGAGCGCTTACATGAAAATATTAAATCATTGAAAGCTGCTAAAGAAGCGTTAGAAGTAAATTTTGCAAAGCTGAAGGAAAAGCATGTTGATCATAGAAAGAAATATACTGATGCTAAAAAAAATCATGGTAAACAAAAAGAAAAAATTGAGACGCTGAAAAAGAAAAGAGAAGGTGTTGAAATAAAAATACAAGACTCTAGGAAGGCAAGAAGATTAAAAGAGGTACAGCTTATACAGGAGCACCTAAAAGGTGATAAGAAAAAAGAGATGGACAAAGCAATGGAGAAACTTGAAAAGGAACATGTTAAAAATATAAGCAAAATATCTGAAAATATTTCTAAAGCTGAAAGGAGAATCAAAAGTGACATAAAAGAAAGAAAAGGAAAGATAGAAGAAACACAAAAAGAGGCCTATAAGAAATTTAATCGTGAAACTGAAGATGTTATTAGAACCGCGATTAAAAAGGAATATGAAGAGCAACATGGATTTTTAAAGGCGGTATTAGCATCTGATAAGGATTTAGAGGCTTTTTTAAAAACTTCAGATGTATTACAAAAAAGTATTGCCAGCATACAGCAAGAAAGAGAAGGTGAAAGGGAAAAATTAGGTGAAAGATATGTTGCTGGTATGAATGAAGTTGAAGCGAAGGGAAAAGATGCTTTGTTGGCGCTAGAAGAAGATAAAAAATCTAAACTTGAAGGATTGGAAAAAGCAAAAGCAGCAGCAATAAATAAAATTTTAAAGCCTTATCAAAAAATTAATGATACATTGAGAGAGATGGATAATCAGACACAAATTTTAACAGAAGAACTATCGCAAATTGATGATGCATTAAAACATGAACGAGAATCGCTTGTGAATTTAGAAGGTGAGTTAGTAGATATTTCTCGTGCATTCTATGCCGAAGTTGGTGAGTTTAATGAACTAAAGACTGAACTGAATGAAAAAACTGGAAAATTATTACGTAGCGCCCTTAAACTTGATCCTGGTGGAGAACCACATTTACTTGCTATGCAAGGAATGCTTAAAAGTCCTTATAAAAAAATAAATGCAATTGCCCATGCCGCTAGCCAATTACCTACATTTGTCGATGAAATTCAATTGCAAACGATGAGTTATGATGCTGTTACCAAGAGCGTGATTGAATCTCGTGAGGTTAAAGAGGTTTTAAGCACGGCAGAAGAGAAATCCGTTAAACAAAGACTACAAGAAAATCTCACACATGTAGGAGCTCATAGCATTGTGGAGGCAGTGAGTGGACGTGTATTGCAAGTAACACAGTCTTATGTATCAAAATTAGCTTCAACTTTAAAAGCAGAGCAAAATTTGGCTATAGCTCAAGAAGATGTGAATGAAAAAGCAAGATTACTTGCACCAAAAGAACAAAAACCTGATCAACCATCACTCATAGAAGTGATGCCGCAAAAGTCGAATCCATTAGCAGCTTTTTTTCGAGGGTTATGGGATTCATTTAAGAGTGTGGTGCGATCTGTTTTGGGAATGTCTAATGAAAAAGCAGAACGTGAGGCGGTTTTGTCACAAGCAGATGAACCAATAGAAATAAAGCGTCGAAAGCCGGCTCTTATTACAAGCCGTAAGAAAGGGGGAGCACAAAAACAAGACAACGAAGAGAATCAATCTCTGTCTCATGCTACCCGTAAAGAGGATAAACCTGAACAACGACGTTCAAAATACAAAAATTAATATTTATTTGCATTTGGGTTTAGTAGAAGATGGTGTCTCCGTTTTTGTTTTGAAATTCTTTTTCTCATCTTTATCTTTTGTTGATAACATTGCTGAATAAAGGCATGCTCCCGCAATAGCGGTTAAACCAACTACCATCATCCTACCTGGAACAGAAGCCTCTTCTTGTTTACCAATAATTCCGATTCCAAGCAATGTTTTAACCATACTTAATTGTGTACTAAGTACATTGATCCCTTCTGTTTTTAATGCTGCAATCCACTTTTCATATTTAGCCAATTCAGACACAAAAGTTGAATAAGATCCCAATGGAGATATTTTTTTAGTCCACCTGAAACCGAGAACACTCGTTTGTGTTTCATCAAACTGGCCTTGAAGAAAGGCAGATATTTTTTCTGCAAGTTTGCTACCGCATAATAACCCATTGTTAAGGCTTCTAAAATACGGCACACCAAACGCAGCGTCGCCTACTAAAACCCATTGCTTATTATACTTTTGATCTACAACTTTTTCACTATGATAGGCATTTAATTTAAGTGAAGAAATTTTGATGCTGTTCTTTACAATCTTATCCTTAAATGTTTTTTCTCGCTCTTTGAGCCATATTTCTATAGTTTGCACCAATTTGGGATCCATTTTATTTTTATCTTCCTTTGTCCAATAGTATGGATCCTTAAAGGTTGCTTGAGTAATACCGTTAAAAGTATTTTGATCGACAAACACTCTTAAGGTAACTGGTGTTTTTCCATTTTGATTTTGTTTGCCTACATGCTCAGTAACAAGATGATTTACTTTTAGTAAAGGATCATAGATTTGTGACCATATTGAAAAGGGCTGAGAATCACCCTCCACTTCATATTTTATTTCAGCAACATATTGCAGATCCTTGTTGTTTTTTTTATCTTCAAAAATGTCTTTTCTGACCACACTATGTGAGCCGTCAGCCCCAATTACTATTTTGGCTTCAGGGTATTTTTCAACTAATGCTTGGCAAGATGTGACCGCTTCATTTCTTATCTCAATGCCTAATTTAAGTGCATAGTTTTTGAGCGTTTGTTCCAGTACATTTGTCGATACTAAACCTACCAGAGGGGCAATCAATTTTTGAAATTCTGGATTGCTATGAGACTCTTTGAAAGAAGTTTCGTCAATTTTAACTGTATGACTGCGTTGATATTTAGCATGTTTTTCCAACATCAGAATTTGCAAAGCAGGATAGTGTAACTTGAGCTGTATGGCAGTCCAAAGGCCAACAGGACCTGCTCCCACTACAATGATATCTGACATGACAACCTCCTATGACAAAATCAAAAATTCTGATGATTTCAATAAAATTATGATGTTTGGGATGGTAAGCAAGAAAAGTGAAAATTAAAATGAGTGAGCGACCATTCGCAATTGGTGGCGGATAATTGGTATGAGTCAATCGGCTGACGTATGAAAATTCTATCCGTCTTAAAGTAATATGCTCAGCAATTCATTGGTTTTTTTTAAGGATTATTGGAGATGCAGGCAATTATAGAAAATCCAAATGATCAAGAATTTTCCCTCTTATTAAAGGTGCGTGACTATGAATGTGATATGCAAGGGATTGTAAACAATTCCGTATATATGAATTATTTGGAACACGCGCGACATGAATACTTAGATTCTATTGGACTCAATTTTAAGAAACTGACTGATGATGGTGTCTATTTGATTGCAATAAAAGCAGAGCTTGATTACAAAAAGTCACTCACGCCAGGCGAGCATTTTGTGGTGACTTGTAGGCTTTTACCTGAATCAAGATTTAAGATTAAATTCTTACAAGAAATATATAATGAAAGAAAGGAAAAAGTATTAACTGGCCTTTTAACAGCGGCTATCATTGATGAGAATAAAAAACCTATTCTGATTGAAAATCTAATAAATATGGTTTTGCCAGCTTTTCGTAAACTTTTTATTCAGAACAATAAAAATACTGCGGAATAATATGCAAAATGGTCCAGCGCAATTTTCTCCGCAAGAATGTCAACATTATGATTTAATTATTTCCTTATATGAAAATCATAATATGACTACGGTAGCACAACTCTTGCAGGAATTAATGTTTGAACACACTGAAGCACATTTTTTGAGTTATTTTCGCTTGATTCAAACAAATAGGCAAAGAATGACTACAGATACGATTGAGCCAAACACTATTAGAAGGCGAAATACTTTACCCTAAAGGGACAGAAATGATGGAAATACCTTCACGGATTAAAACGTATTTATATACAATCTTGCAGTTCCCCCTGCAAAAAATTTCTGCTCAGGTCGCTACGCAATCTAAGGACGGACCTCATCTTAGAACCATGAAATTGGTCGATATTAATGTAAATGGAGAGTTGGTTTTTTTAACGAATTTGATAACACAAAAATGGAAAGATCTCTCTTTAAATCAAAAGATGGTAGTTCTTATTTTTGATCAGGCTGCAAGCGTTCAAATTTTATGCAAAGGGAAAGTTTTTTTAGATACGGTGGTGTCACAGTCTGAAAAAGTGAACCATTATTGGGGTAATGTTCGTTTAAGTGTAAAGAAAGTGTTTTATGAAAATCCAGCACTTATTGATAGTACAAATGCTCCCTCTAACTTCGGTGTTATTACCCTAATCCCAGCTTATTGGGAGATCTTGGAAGTTAACTCAAAAGACTATGCATCTAGCCTTAAATTAGGTTACGTTCTAGGGAAAAATGGGTGGACAGAAAATGAATATCAGGTGAAGAGTTAATTCTGAGCACCTTTATATTTTAATTTGCCATAAATCCCTACATAAAATGTAAGTCGGTTAACAAAAAACTGGTATTTTTTAAAAAATTATATAGTTAAATAAGATTTTTTGTTTGAGGTTAGATGGCTTTATTGCTAGTATTGTTGCTCTAGAAGCAGGAACTTATTTAGTTGCATGGATAATTTGACTAAGTGTACTGCTTAGCAGTTCTTGGCTGCTATGAAATATTGAAGTAGCAAAAAGGGAATATCAAAAACAAAACAGGATCGGCTTACCAAATTATTATTGGTAACGCATCAATGCTACTGGTATATCCTTTCGATTGATGTTGCGAAGCTTTTGCTTTCAAATCAATAGTAGGCATATTAAATGAGTTTTAAGTTTTCATATTGTGTCATTATAGAGGTTGTTTATGACTACATATTATGCGGTGTATAAATCAGTAGATGATGTTTTTAATAAAAAAGGTAAAGCGCTAGAAGTTACTCCTGAGCAATATCTTGCTGCTTTTCGTCCAGAAGAAGACGGTTTAGATCAAATCGTTGTTTTCAAAGATGAAAAATCTGCTCTCAAAGTTGCTAAAGATGGTTTTAATGCAAAAGCAACGGATCAATTCCCCATCTTCAAAATTAATGTTGATGGTAAGCTCAAAAAAGCAACTCAAACATTAGAAGATGGCAAAACCAAAGTTGAAGGCTTTTTAGCTTCTGTTGATGCAATCGAAATCGAAAGCGCATCGCTTGCTTATTTGGGCAAAGGCTTCAAAGAAGTTGATTTAACGGATCTTGATGCTTCTGAAGAAGAAGAAATTGATGCTCCTTCAGATGAAGAAGAAGTAAAAAAATCTACTAAGAAAGGTAAAAAAGCACCTGCTAGCAAAAAGAAATCTGATAAAAAGTCAGATGACAAGTCTGATGATAAAGATCAAGACAACACTGCTTCAAACTTCCCTTGGAAGAAAACAGCTGTTGTTGCAAGCGCAGTAGCTGCTACTAGTGCGGCGTTTCATTTTGCCGGTGGTTTGAATCTTTTAGCTCTAGCTGCTGCTAAAGCTGGCGTTGCTGTTCCTGCTGTTGTTGCTACCGCTCCCGCTGCTCTTATTGCTGTAGGCGTTGGTGCATTGGCTGTAGGCGTTGTTGCTGGTCTTTACACACTTGCTAATCTTGCTACTTCTTACTTCGTAAAAACTGATAAACAACGTTATGAAGCTGAAGTTAAAGCTGAAGATGATGTTGTTAGAGAACTTGAAACCAAGCTTGATAAAAATTTCAAGAGCAACAAAAAAGACGAAGCGTTCATTAATGAATTAGAAGGCTACTTGGTTGATGCTCCTGAAGCTAAATTTGCTGAAAATGGTGCTGCGGCGGCAGAAGATGAACAGCCTAAGTTCAACAAGCTGCATGTTCTGCAATTTGCTCACAAAAAGTTAGAAGCTATTGTGGAAATCAAAAATACAGCACAACGTGTTGCTGCAGAAGAAAAAGTGTTAGACAAGCTCCATAAAAAATTGGGCGCGTAATCTCTCTTTTTCGCTTCTAAATAAAAAAGCCCTGCTATTGTAATGATAGCGGGGCTTTTTTTTAAGAATAAAAATTTTAACAATTTCAAACTGCTCAGAAGAATTTTTTATCCCGTATTTTTATTTTTTTTGGATTGAGAATAAGCATCTTGGTTTTGCCCATCTTGCGTTTTTGCACAGACAGTTGGCAGCTGTGTATGTTTCTCTGTATCCTCAGAAGGGGAATGTTCTTGCCGTGTGATCCTTTTTCTAGGACTTGTTACTTGGCTTTGTGAATACGAGGAAGAGGAGGGATAAGCTGGATCAGAAAGGTTCCTTAACGAAGGTGTAGGCATTCTGTATAATAGAGGAGGTTGAGGGCCTGCTTGCGATCTGGGTGACAATCCCTCTCTAGCGATTATTTCAGCTGATTCATTCATGGGTCTTGGCGGTAGGGTGATGAGTGCTGTATCGCTTTTAGGTTGCCTTTTTAATAATTTCCGACGATCTATAGGGCGCGCTTTTTCCTTTTTTTCTTTTCTCTGTTCTTTCTCTTTTTCCTGCTTCGCTGTTACTTTCTTTTCATTTTGATTGGTATGATCTTTCGGGTGATCACTCAGAGAAAGTAACTTAAAGGGATGCAGTATAGATTTCATTTTTGAAAGTACGCTGTGATCTTGATGGTTGTTGGCGACAAATAGAGGAGAGGAGGGAGCTTTCCACATAAATTCTGTAGTCTCTTTGCTAAGAGCATCAAAAGAATTACTATCTTGCTGCCAAGCTTTATAATTTCTCCCGGTATAGGGTTCTTTAAGTACATCTAAATGCATAACAGCATATATAAAACACGACATAAAATCATATTCAATTAAACGCACAATATTTAATGTTTCATCTGATAGATTATCAGGTAGTGACCAAATTTTAAAATCAAGTCTTAAGCCTATCAACAAACAAGTCGGGACATTTGTAGCAATATAATTGTATGGATCAGTTATCTGGGTGTCGGCATTTCTTAAGGTTTCAGCAATTAATATGTTATATAAAATATGAAAGAAAGTATGAATTGCTTGAACAGAAGAACGATCTCCATTTTTTTCTAGTTGCCCCATAAACATGAGATACGCATCTTGGAAATCTTGAGTAATAAAATCATTACGTTTATAGGTTTTGCCTTCTTTAAATCGATTATATTTTTTTAAATCATCAAAATGTGCAGCATGCTTTTTAGTAATTTGTTTTAGTTGTGATAAAAATATTGTCCAGCATGCGCCTGATTTAGCATCTGTTTCTCTGATAATGTCACCATGGAAAATACTTTTTTTTGCAAGAGTCGCTAAAATATATTGTATCTCAGCTTTATTTAAACGCTTCTCTTGCTTTAATTCTTCAATAGTTGTGTCAAATACTTCTTCTAATTTAGTGTATTCTTCAGGATTAACAGCACCTAAATGATTGAAAATGGCTCGTTTTAAGCTTTTAACACACTTTGCGCTACCTGGTTCTTTAAATAATCCAATTTGAGTTGTATCTATTCTTTCGTAAATTAAGCGAAGTAAATTATTAACTTGATCAATAGAGAACATTTTACGATTTCTATATTTGCTGGCATTTGTGTTTTCGTTTGTCATTCCAGATAGCATAGATACTCCTTGTTGAGAATGAAAAGAAATGCATTAAATGTAAAGGAGTTAAGAATATTAGGGAATACTGACTTTGCATACAGCAAAAAATGTTTTATATTGGAATAAAGAATAAAAATGGAAAATCTATGGACAGTCTAAACGACAGCTATGAACCTCATATTGACATAGTTAAGTCAATCATTATGTTTTGTTTTAAGCAGATCGCTACATCTATTCAACGAATAAAAATTGGCATTAGCAATGAGGTTTATGTTGTTGCTTTGAAAGAAAAAGAAGTGATTGTTCGTATGAATCTTGAGAAAAAATATCTCATGGGTTCGCATGATCATATTCCCAAGTTAAAACGCCTAGGTATACATGTTCCTGCCATTTTAGCTGAAGATTACGAAAAAGCACAATTTCCTTTTGCATATCAGATCCAAAGTAAAATTGAAGGTCAAGATTTAGGTGATGTTATCCATACGCTAACGGAGTCTCAACTCATTGTCCTTGCTACTGAAATTGCTTCAATCTTTCAAAAGATTCAAACAATTCCAGCTAACCATCAATTTGGACTTGTGTGGGGAGGTGGAGATAATGATCTCAGTGATAGCTGGACGCAAAGAATGAAGATATGGATTGATGAATCAATTATGCGTGGTAAAAAAACAGGAATAATGGACAATGATTTAATAAATTTGGCCAATAAGCTGTATGAGGAAAACAAAGCTTATTTTGATTCAGTTACACCAATTACTTATTTTGGCGACATGTGTTCGAAGAATGTGATGATACAAAATGGTGTATTGAAGGGGTTGGTCGATTTGGATGGTTTAACACAAGGCGATCCTTTAGAGGCTATTGGTAGGATAAAATTAAGCTGGTATGGAACCACTTATGGCAAACTTTATACGGATACGGTGATGAACGCATTACATATTGATAACGATGCGCGCAGGCAGGTGACGGTTTATGCGTTGATAAATCAAATGTCCTGGATGTGTGAGAATGGGATCCAATTTAATCTCAATACAAACACAACTGTGGATAAAATGAAGGAAGCAAAAGATAAGGCACTTATTAAAGCTCTGATGACTGAGCTATCTTAAAGCGTAATTTTCTCAATCGAATAAGGGATCACACTTATGTTTAAAAAAGTTGCGTTTACGATGTATCCTGTTGAAGATCTAGCGCGAGCGCGAGAGTTTTATGAAAAGAAATTACAGTTTGCTGTCAGCAAAGTATCTGCAGGAGGAGCATGGGTTGAGTATGATATGCCTGGTGGTGGTTGTTTTGCGCTGACTACATTAGCACAGGGTGTAAAGCCTAGTAGTAATTCCGGGGGAACAGTTGCTTTTGAAGTTGAAGATTTAGATAAGCTGGCAACGCGCTTAAAAGCGGAAGGTGTGGAATTTAAATTAGATATTTTTTCTTCCCCTGTTTGTAGGATGGCAGTTATTCTTGATTCTGAAGGAAACAGCCTGACATTACATCAGTTACATTCTAAGCAGTGAGAGAGCTATGCATCAGGTTTCAAGTCAAGATATTGTTATTACTTCTCTTAAGATGCGTCCTGAATATGTGAATATTTTAGCAAAGTGGGCGTTTGATACCTGGGGAGAGTATAATCCTTCTGCTAGTTTTGAGAAGACGAAGCAGAAATTTCAAGAACATTTAAATGAAGAAAGATTACCGCTGACGTATGTTGCATTAAAGAAAGATAGACCGATTGGTATGTGTTCATTGCGTGAAAATGATGGCATTAGAACGGATTTGACCCCTTGGCTTGGATCGCTATTTGTTGAACCCGAATATCGTCATCATAGTATTGCTAGACGATTGATTGAATCTATAAAGCAAAAGGCTATTGAAATGCATTATGGGAAGCTTTATTTGTTAACATTTGATTCAACATTGCCTCAATGGTATGAGAGACTGGGATGGAAACCAATTAGTAGTGAATGGTTAAATAATTTTCCAGTGACAATCATGGAAATTGAACTTTAGATATTATAATGAAAGCAGAAGATAATCCTAAAATAAATTCCCTTCTTCGGTATTTAACTTCTAAATTAAATATCGAGAGTGTTCTTTGCTATGGATCATATGGTGCAGGATTACAGGATAAAAATTCTGATGTTGATATACTGATTTTATTGGATAAGTTGCCATCTTCTGCTCAGCTACATGAGTTATATAAAGGCATTCCCTATGTTAAAAATATTGAGGAAAAGGATTTACGTCATTGGGATAATGTTTGGACATTGCATAATACAGCGTTAGAGATAGAAGATCTAAAGATTGAGGTAGGGTATAACACACTTGCTTGGGTGAAAAAAGTTATAAAAAAATTAATCCAGGATAATCAGATTTCTTTTAAAGAATTTTCTTTTCGGCCCTACACATTTCTTGGATTATTAGAACATTCAGCCTGTATTTATGATAGACATGACTTTATAAAAAATGTGAAATCTAACATTCGACCGTTTCCCTTGGGGTTAAAGAAAGAAATTGTAAAATCATTTTTACCTATATTAAATGATTGTTATGAAGATTTAGTTGATAATCTGCAAAGGGATATAGGGATCTTGGCCTATCAATTTCAGGTTTTTGTAGGAATGGATGCGCTGATTCAATTGCTTTGGGTGATTAATGATGTTTATGATCCAGCATCAAAACGAACAGAATTTTATTTATACAAGTTAAAGTCTTTACCTAACGATTTTAAAGAATTTATTCAAGTTGCGCTTGCAAACTCTTATGTGAATAAAAAGGAATTTATTGATGCATTTGAGAAAGTAAAGCTGTTCCTTGAAGAAAAATTAAGTGAACTCAAATTCATTGAATAATATTACAATTTTTTTATAAAACGCCTTTTTCATAGTACTTTCTTGACAAAAAAATCTTCTCAAGTAGGATGCTTTTTTTTTATTAGGAAAGGCATTTATGACAATTGATTTTACATTAGGAATAGCCAATTGGCTTGCTTATGAAAAAATAGGACAGCCTTTTTCAGAAACAACCCTAAAACAATACACTATATTATTAGAAGACTTGTTCGAAAATTATCTTTCGTTGGAAGATGAGCATCATTGGCTTATTATAATTTACTATGCACGCATATTAGAAAAACTGACTCAAAAATTTAAGCAAGACCTAGAGGATAGTGATGAGAAAGTATCTCCTCTCTCTAAGGAAATGATTGCATGGTGGGCCTTTGTTATGGCGTGTAATTTTGCTTGTAAATTTGGATTAGACGAAGATGTAGATAATAGAACGGTGCTCTCTGCACAATCAGACGAAGATTTACCGTTGAGCCCCGGTTGTTATGGTTTAGATGTGCTTGAAGATCTTTTGCCAGGGGTGGATTTCGAGCTGCTATCAGATTTTGAAATTTTCTTTTTTAAATTATTGGATGGAGATCTTTGGGTAACTTTTAATCAACATGAACTTTGCGCTGCAGGTAAAAAACTTGGCACTTTTTCTCATTTTTTTAATATGCAACAAATTAATGAAGAACAATTGCATCCCTGGGAAATACATTCAAAACCTACTGCTGAGGTCACGTTCGCATTTAAATCCCACAGAGAGCATTTGATTGACAAAATTGAAGAAGCAGCAAGCACGCCTGTCACTTCAGCAAAAAATACAATCTTTCTGCACTAGGGCATCCACCTCATTGAGGACATCCACCTCATTGAGGACATCCACCTCATTGAGGACATCCACCTCATTGAGGACATCCACCTCATTGAGGACATCCACCTCATTGAGGACATCCACCTCATTGAGGACATCCACCTCATTGGACATCTGTCTCCCAGAGGACGGCCGTGTTCTCAGTGAGAAAACCCCGAATAAAGTTATTTCTAATCAGAGGCGAGGGTACGTTCAATTCGACGATCTGGGATAAGCCAAAGGACAGCTACAAAAACATATAAAAATTTAGCCAGCCAACTATAGTGAAAGGAAACTAGAATAGCGATAATATAAAGTGATAAGGATATTTTTCCTTTAAAGTCTCTTCCTACAGCTCGCCCTAATGGTGAATACTTTCCTTCGGCATGAATGATAACTTGTTGGAGCGTCGTATAAGAAATGGCAGCCATAAACAAAACAAATCCATATATGGCCGTTGGAAGTTCCGCAAAATGGTTTTCGCCCATCCATCCTGTAACAAAAGGAAACATGGATAACCAGAATAAGAGATGTAAATTTGCCCAGAGAATGCCACCAGTAACTTTTTTGGTGGCATGTAACATGTGATGGTGGTTGTTCCAATAGATCCCAATATAGACATAACTCAAAACATAGCATAAAAAAACAGGGAAAACTGGTTTTAAGGCTGAGAAGTCTACTTGATGGGGAATTTTTAGTTCTAAGACCATAATTGTAATAATAATGGCAAAGACGCCATCACTAAAAGCTTCTAACCGAGTTTTACCCATTTCTTTCCTCAGTTGATAGAAGTAAAAATATAAGTTGGATCGAGATGCTTTTTTTCATGATGTAATTGATTCGTTGATAAAATACCCAGTTAAATCAAAGAATTGTTTAAACCTATTTATTGAGTATAAATGTCGAACTAAAAATATAAAGAATGCCAGTAAGGTTTAGATGTTTTTCTGGGACACCCACATCAGTTATTGCTGCTACTGAAACAATGAGAATTTGTTGAAAATCACTTGCTGCTAGTCATTTTTTTGGTAAAAATATCTTTGCCAGCCCAGCATAACGGTTCCTAGGATGGAATGCGTTACCTTAA
>Ga0209935_1000533_pt1 | contig 89926 bp, 57 predicted proteins | sample ThiBio_1000_plan_2_FD_183958 | JGI IMG/M metagenome (GOLD analysis project Ga0209935, IMG submission 183958) | Wastewater bioreactor microbial communities from Cape Town, South Africa - Thiocy_cont_1000_plan (SPAdes) | ecosystem: Engineered > Bioreactor > Thiocyanate-remediating >... | reverse complement strand
ACTCCTCGTCCAGCTTGCCCTTGGCAAAGACGTCGGCGATGTACACCGGCGCGGTCGAGTAGAGGTAGACCTCGCGATGCAGGCCGCCCATCCACCACTGGTCCTGATCCTCGATGAAGGTGGCGTCCGACCACTTCACGACCACGGCGGCGACGGTATTGGCGCGACCGGTTTTGACGAAATCCGTGATGTCAAACTCCGAGGGCAGGCGGCAGTCCTTGCCAAAGCCCACCGGCTTCCCATTCACGTAAAGGAACAGCACGCTCTCGGCTCCACCAAAGTGAATGACCACGCGGCGGCCCTTCCAGTCGCGAGGGATGCGCACCTCGCGGACGTAGACGCCCGTCGGGTTTTCCTTCGGCACGGACGGCGGCTCGTCAGCGAACGGCATTTGCACGTTGGTGTAGTGCGGCGCGCCGTAGCCCTGGAGCGTCCAGTTGCCCGGCACGGCGACATTGTCCCAATCCTCACGGTCCGTCTCCACCGCGACATCGGCCTCCTTCAGCAGCTCGGGGCGGTCGACCATCTTGAAATTCCACTGCCCGTTGAGGAGCTGGAACCATGGCGACTTTTCCCGGTTCAGGGTTTTTGCCGTTTCCGCATCCGGGAACGGATAGGAAGTCGCACGCATCGGCAGCCGGGCGGCGCAGAGCAGCTCGGGCGAGGTCCAGGTGTTGGCCGCGCCAAAACTCAAGAGAGGCAGGAGAGATTGAGACATAAGGTGATGAGACAGAGAGTGGGAAATCCCGAAAGATCGAACCATAGGGAATCACCACATTGCGCCCCGGAGATAAAGCGCAAAAGAGCGGGTGCGCCCAGAAAGGCGCGTCTTCCTCAATGCCGTGGCTCCCTGCGGGCGATGCCGATGCGCAAGGGCTTGACCTGGTCCGGGAAAAATCCGAACACCGAAGCACTCCCCGACGTCATGTGTCTCCACTCCAGCCCTCCGCCCCAACCGCATCGCATCAGTGAAAATCACCGGTATCTGGTGAAGTCGGACGGCACCCCGTTCTTCTGGCTGGGCGACACGGCGTGGGAGCTATTTCACCGGCTCGGCAAGGACGAGACGCTGCATTATCTGGAGAACCGCTCGGCGCTGGGGTATACGGTGATCCAGGCCGTCGCGCTCGCCGAGTTGCAGGGCCTCGACATTCCCAATGCCCAAGGGCATCTGCCCTTGCTGGATCGCGATCCGTCCCGGCCCAATGAGGATTACTTTTCCCATGTCGACTGGACGGTGAACCAAGCGAACCGGCTCGGGCTCTGCATCGCTCTCCTGCCGACGTGGGCCTGCCACTGGCACCCGGAGGATGCCGCCTTCACCCCGGAAAATGCCGAGGTTTATGGCGAGTGGATCGGGCGGCGCTACCGCGAGGCCGGGATCGTCTGGGTGCTCGGCGGGGACAAGGCGGTGGAGAACGACCGTCATCGCTCCATCATTCGCGCCATGGCGCGCGGAGTGAGGCGCGGGGACGGAGGCGCACACCTGATGACCTTTCACCCTGGCGGCGGACTGGGCTCGGCCGAGTCGTTTCACGGCGAGCCGTGGCTGGATTTCAACATGCGACAGAACGGCCACGCCGCGGAGTATACCGGCCGCTACGACAAGACGCGGCAGGATTACGACCGAGAGCCGGTGAAACCAGTCCTCGACGCCGAGCCGATCTACGAAGACCACCCTGTCTCCTTTGACTCGCGCGGACGAGGGCATTCGCTGGCCATCGATACACGGCGAGCGCTTTACTGGGATTTGTTCGGCGGCGCCTTCGGCCATACCTACGGGCATCACTCGGTCTGGCAGATGTGGGAGCCGGGCCGGGAGGGAGTCAACTTTCCCGTGATGTCCTGGCAGGAGGCGCTGGGACAACCCGGGGCGGCCCAGATGCGGTATGCCCGGGCCCTGTTGGAATCCCGCCCCTTCCTGACGCGCATCCCGGACGACGGACTGATCGTTCCGCACGACCACGCCACCGTCCTGCCGGGGGCCGGGCTGTATCGCTTCGCCGGCACCCGGGATAGCGAAGGCAGCTTTGCCATGATCTATGCGCCAGGAGGCAGGAACTTTCGCGTGCGCACGGAAAACCTCGCGGGCAGCCAGTTTCGCGCCTGGTGGTTCAACCCGCGCACCGGCCAGAGCACGCAGATCGGCCTCATCGACCGATGGGATGAACTCGCCTTCCGCCATCCTGACGAAGGCGAGATGATCGATTGGGTCCTCGTGCTCGACGATGCGGCGCGCAGCTTCCCCCCGCCCGGGCAATCCGCTAGCGCGGCGCGTGGCTGCGCGTGGCGCGAAAGTCTCGCGGGGAGTAGAGGGCGAAACGACGAAAGACCCGCGAGAAATAGTTGCTGTCATTGAACCCGCAGGCGAAGGCGATCTCGGTGATGCTCTGGCGGGGCTGCGCCGCCACCAGCAAGCGCTCGGCTTTGCGCACCCTCGCCCGCAGCACGTAGTCGACAGGAGAAAGACCGGTGGCTTCCCTGAAGCTGCGCAAAAACGAGCGCTCCGACATCGCGGCCTCGCGCGCCAGCTGCCCGAGCGAGACCGGATGCTCCGGGTGCTTGTCGATGCGGGCGAGCACCGCGCCGATGCGCGCATCGAGGCTCAGTCTTTTCTTGTCGCGGGGCTGATAGCGCCGGGCGAGAAATCCCAGCAAAAGGAGGAGCCAGACCCGGATCATCGCGCCGCCGCCGTCGTCCGGGCGTTGCCCCTCGGCCTCCATCGAGTCCACCAGGTTTTCCACCCAAGCGAGTTCATCGGTGCGGAGATGGATATAGGCATCGCCCGCACCGGAGCTTCTCCGCACGGACTCCAGCGTAAACAAGGCGTGATATCCCGGCATCGAGCCCAGCGCCGCTTCGGCCTCGCGCATCACCTCATCCGCCACGAGAATGTTGGCGATGTCCAGCCCCTGCGTATCGCGGTAACCGTGGCTCTGCTTTCGGTTCACCACAAGCACGTCGCCAGCGAGGATCGAGCGCGATCCCTGCGGCGTGAAATGCATCCCGGTCCCACCCAGCACGATGACGATCTCAAAAAACTCATGCCCGTGCATCTTAATCGGGTTCTGATCCCTTTCCCGCCAGATCACCACATCCAGCCTGGGGTCGGAAAAGAACGCCTCGCGCTGTAGATTGCCCCTCCTTTGCATGGCGAGATCATGCTAAAATATGGCGGCATACTCAAGGCCGCATCACAAAAAAACGGCTACTGTCCCGCATCATGACTTCCCTCGATTCCAGTGCAAAGTGGATTTCATCAACCACCCAGGGCGATGAAAAGACGCAGGCCCCCGCTCCGTATTTTCGCAAAGAGTTCTGGCTGGATCGTCCTACCGTCAAGGCGACCCTCCGGATCACGGCGCTGGGCCTGTATCAGGCGCAAATCAACGGTCAGAAGGTCGGAGATCTCGCGCTGGCTCCCGGCTGGACGGACTACAGCACCCGCGTACCGCTCCAATCCTACGATATCACCTCCCTGCTCAAGCCCGGGAAGAACGTGATCGGCGGCGTCCTGGGCGACGGCTGGTACTGCGGGCATGTGGGCTGGGGAAAACGGCAGGGCTACGGAGCGAAGCCGGAACTGCTGGCCGATGTGGATATCGGCTTTTCGGATGGTTCCAGCGCGAGGATCGTCACGGATGGCTCGTGGAAAACCACCACCGGCCCCATCCTGGAAAACGACCTCCTGATGGGTGAGAGCCACGACGCCCGCGCGGAGCTTGTCGGCTGGAGCGTAGAAGACTACGACGACTCGGCCTGGACGCCGGTCGAGCCGAGCCCGGCGCGCAGCATCATTCTCGACACCATCGACTACCCCGGCGTACGGCAAACTGCCGAGATCAAGCCAGCGCCGCTGGGCGACCATCGATACGACATGCAGCAGAATTTCAGCGGTCGCATCCGCATCCGGGTGACGGCACCGCGCGACACGACCCTTACCTTCCGGTATGCCGAGATCCTCAACCCAGACGGCTCGCTCTACACCGAGAACCTGCGCGGCGCGCGGGCCACGGACACTTATATCTGCAAAGGCGGCGGGGAGGAAACCTGGGAGCCCGGATTCACGTTTCACGGCTTCCGCTACGTGGAGGTCGCGGGCCTGCCCGCCGATGCCCGGATCGAGATGACCGGGATCGTGCTTCATTCCGACACCCCGCCCGCCGGAGAGTTTGCCTGCTCCAATCCGCTCCTCAACCAGCTCCAGCACAACATCACGTGGGGCCAGAGGAGCAATTTCCTCGAAGTCCCGACGGACTGCCCTCAACGCGACGAGCGGCTCGGCTGGACAGGCGATGCGCAGGTCTTCATCCGCACGGCGGCGTTCAACATGGACGTCCGTCGATTCTTCCACAAATGGGTGCAGGACATTCGCGATGCCCAGAATCCCAGCGGAGGCGTGCCCGAGGTCATCCCAGCGGTCAAATTCTATGGCAATGAGGACGGCGGACCGGCGTGGTCCGACGCCACGATCATCTGCCCGTGGACAATCTACCTTTGCTACGGCGACACGGATATCCTGGCGGACCACTACGAGTCGATGCAGCGGTACCTGGACTTCATCAGCACCCAGGCCGCCATCGGCTTGATCCGCGCTCACCCGGACTCGACGGTCTACCGGGGCTATGGAGACTGGCTCGCGCTGGACGGCAGCGGAATAAGGGAGGGCGCCACGCCGAAGGACCTCATCGGCACGGCCTTCCTGGCCTACGATGCCAGCCTCATGGCGCGCATCGCAGGCGTGCTCGGAAAGACCGCGGATGTGCAAAAATACAGCGTTCTTCATTCCGAGGTGGTGAAGGCCTTTCAGCATCGCTACGTCACCCCGGAGGGGCTGATCGCCTCGGCCACCCAGACAGCCTACGTGCTGGCGCTCCACTTTGATCTCGTACCCGCCGAGGTCCGGGCCACCACGGCTCGCGAGCTCGTCCGGGACATCAAGCAGCGCGAGTACCATATCGCGACCGGCTTTGTCGGCACGCCCTACATCCTGGATGTCCTCACCCGAGAAGGCTACCTCGACGTGGCCTACCGCCTGCTGGAGCAGGAGACGTTCCCCTCCTGGCTCTTCCCCGTCAAAAACGGAGCGACCACGATCTGGGAGCGGTGGGATGGCTGGACGCCCGACCGCGGGTTTCAGGACAAGGGAATGAACTCCTTCAACCACTATGCCTACGGTGCCGTCGGCGACTGGATGTACCGCCATGTCGCCGGGCTCGATCTCGACGAGAGCGACCCCGGTTACCGCCATATCGTATTCCAGCCCAGGCCCGGCGGCTCGATCACGTGGGCCAATGCCCGGCTGCAGACGCCCCAGGGGCCAACCGGCATCTCCTGGAAGATCGCCAACGGCAGCCTGGAAGCGGAATTGACAGTTCCGGAAAATGCCAGGGGGACATTCGTCGCTCCACCCGGCTTCCAGCAGCCCGACAGCACCGTATTCGGCCCGGGAACACACCGCCTCAAGGTGGTCCCGGAATAAAGGCGGAAACCCCGCCCGGCTCAGGACGGCTTTTTGGAAAAACTGCCCTTCCAAGCCGCCGAGTAATTCCGGCGCAATCTCCAGGCGCGCTCGACGCTGTCTCGACGGATATAGTGCCGTGCAACCTCATCCCATGTGCGGGAACGGGAAACGTACCTGGCAAAAAGAGGCCAGCCCGGAGAAAACAGGAATGCGCCGATGTCCCAGGGCTTGGGGTTCCCGAGGAAATGATAAATCGCCGACCGCCCCAGCAATGCGGTTTCCTGTCCCCGCTCACCGGAGCCGACCGGATGAACACATTCGTTCCAGCTGTAGGCCAAGGGAGCAATCCTCCCTTTCAAAACCGCATTCAGGCAAACCTGATCAGCCGTGAAAAGGTATGCCGAGTTTTTTCGTCCAAACTCCAGGATACGCTCCCCAACGCTTTCCTCCCGCCATTTCCTGCCGTCAAAGACGATGACTCCACTATTATACGCCAGGTCATCCTCCGACATCCCGGAGGCAATCAGCAGGTCGCGATCCCGGACAGACGAGACAGGCCCCTCCGACCGCATCCCGACGATGCTGTCCCCCAAATCCAGGTCCATGAGGAAACGACAATCCGCCGTGCAAAGGGTATCCGCATCCAGATAGAGGAACCTCTCCGCGGGGATGACCTCCGGCAGCAGCAGCCTGGCGTAGGGAAGATAGCTTCCGTAAAACGGCCGGAAAGCCTTGAAAACCCCAAGGTCCAGCTGGATAAACCCCACCTCTGCATCCGGCCTTGCGTTAAGAATAGTGCACTTGAGGCGGTCGATTTCCCGGGAAGAATAACCCTCAAGGTATAGCCACAGGCGAACCTTATCCCGTGCATGAGTCAGCACCGAAAAAAGTGAGACATGCAGAGACGGAGACATCACTCTATCGGCGCAGTAGGCGAGATGAATCATGCGGTTAGCTATCTATAAGATAACTTAGAAAACTAAGTACAGTCATTTGGAATTCCAAAATCCGGAAGATGACATTCTGCCCAGAGTTTCCCCATGATGCACACTCGCCTCGACGACAAGACCTACCATCGAAGCCCGGCTCCCTGCAACATCGCAGACATCGTTCCTGAAATCCGGCGAGACGTCCCTGTCCGGACAGCTCCCCCGGCCCCTTGAGCGGGAAAGATCTGAGGAGATTTCCAGCCGCAGCCGCCATTTCCGCGGAGCCAGCAGTGCTCGAAGCCCCGTTTCACCCGCGAACGAAGGGCCGACAGCGGCATTTTCGCAAACAGGTAAAAATTGCGTTGATTTCAATTCCTTGGCCGATATCCTGACCCTTCCAGCGCAACTGGCGGGAGACCTGAACTCGGGAAACCAGTGAGGACTTTCCCCGTGAGTTTGAGCTCGGACATAAAGTATTGCCTCGTAGTGTAACGGTAGCACAAGTGATTCTGGATCACTTTGTCATGGTTCGAATCCATGCGAGGCAGCCAATTGGTTTTCAACCAGTTACACACAGCTCCCGAAAGCCGATCCGCTGGAGCAGCATTCAATCCTCCCCGATTCGGGATACTCCAGGCCCGGAATGGAAGGGAGACAACCCGTCCAAAAGCGGCAAAAAGCTTGCACCGGCGAGTTTTTTGCGATTTCTCCTCGCAACCAGTCTTCGGATGACCGCCGCCCTGCGCCTGCGCTGAGACGTGATCGATCTCAATGACGGGATCATGTCCATCATGCGCCGGATGGGAAATATCGAAATCATTCTCCTGACCCAGCATGCCAGGAAATTGATCTGCCCGAATTCGAACATCGACTTCCTGCTCCCACTTTTCCCCGGCAGAGGCGGAGGTGGGGCGACGACGTTTGAAGCGTTTTGCGAAAGGATCGGCCATGCACCTTTCCTCCTTCCACGCCGTCCGCAAATGCGGCTGAGCAAGGATCGAAACGCGAAACAACCAAGGCATCGAACCAGTCTCGCGGAATCATCATCCATCGGCCTCCTTGGTTCGAAAGCTCCTCCCGCCCGGTCCAACGACGGAGAGCGACGTTGCTTTCGCCCTCCCGCCGATCGCGCTTGCAAATTCCTAACACCCGCTGGTGGACTCTCCGACAGAAAGGGGAATCTCCGATGGCGCCATGACCAAGGGCCCCTCCCAAGGCTCATCCCCCGCGAGCATCCAATCCAGGCAGTAATTCAGATAGGGATCAATATCCGGCGACCGCAGGCAGGTCAGGGTGGGGTTTAAAAGCTCGGCAATTCCTTCCCCGGAAAAGGCCGCAACGGGAAACTCTGGTCCGACCTTGCGACGGAAATCCGCCAGGGCGCGCAGAACGCCCACGGCGGCAGCGGCCGTGATGCAAAAAACCGCATCGGCATCCAGGCCTTCATCGAGGATTTCCTTCATGTAGCGCAGAGCAGCTGTCGAAGTCACCTGGCCAGACTTGACCGGCCGGTTGTAGAGTTTTCCCCGGAGGCCATGGGCGGCCATCCAGTAACGCCAGAGGTCAATCCGCTCCAGGACGGGGGTGTCTTCCGGTTGAGTGTTGAAGCAGGCAATACGGGATCGCCCCAGCGAAGCCAGATGATCGAGGACGACCTGCCCGCAATTCACCGGAAACTGAAGGATGGAGGGAAGCCCGAAGCATGCGCCATCAAAACCCTGAACCGCATCCAGCAATACGGGATCGTCCCAGTGGACATAGATCACGGTCCGGACAGAAACACCGCGACTCTCCGCGGCAGTCTCGGCGGCTACTCGCAATTCATCGACCCGGGAAGAGACGAGGATCGGCACCAGTAACGCGATCCGCACGATCCGCCGACTTCCTGCGCCGTCATTCTTCACCCGCATCCTCCCGCGTCGTCTTTCAATCAAGCCATCTTCCACCAACAATTGAAGACCCCGGCGGACCGTCATGAAATTGACATCCAGCTCTCTTGCAAGCTGCCGCTCAGAGGGGATGGTTTTGATGGAGTAGTCTCCGTGAAGGATCCGCTTTTTTATCAACTGAGCGACTCGTTTATACTGGGGCCCCGTCTCCAACATGCTCCACATCTCGGTTTTGAGAAAACCTGATGCAATAACAACTCCCCCCAAGGCCCGGCCTGACAACTGGCTTCACGAGCGCAGAAGCTCGTGCTCCTGCGACTCGCCATCGTTGGGGCCAAAGACGGAACCGATCTCATTGCGGGCGTGATCCTGCAACGCCTGGTCGAGATAGCCAGTGACACGGTCACGATGGTGAGAGCACTACGATAAATGGCATAGCCTTCATGATGTTCAGGAGAGGCGGGGTTGAAGGATGCTGGCGGAGGCCGGAGCGCCGAGCCTCCTGATCCCTCTGTGGCTCATAGTCAATGCATGACGGTCAGGGAAGCTGTGCATGTGCGGGGAAAACGCTCTTGGACGGTCGGGTAAACCGAGAGCAGACCGGCGCCTGACCGGGCGAATTTGTCGAAACCGCGGGCGAATTTCCTATGGCGTATTCCGGTTTGATTTTCCATGCTGGAACTCCTCCCCATTCCCATGGCTTCACTCCTCCACTCACGGTGTCCGTCTTTTCCAAAACAGGCGTTTGTTTTCGCCTTCGCCGCCGCAGTCTTGATGAGGCCGGTCCTGGCGGGAGCCGAGTTGGATTTGATCATGGACGATCCGTCCTCCCTCCTGCGGTCCCATCCCGAGGGGCTTTCCCGGCTGCCGGCGGCATTTGCGTCCAGCAAGGCCACGATCGCCTCCGGAGTGGGAGGCCGAGCCGTGCCGCAGATTAGCGGAGCCCCCGATGCTGAATCCCAGGACGCGAAGGTGCAGATCCTCTCCGAACCCTCACTGGGGTCGAAGCCGTTTTTCCGAGCCACCCTGAATGGCGCCTCGCCGGTCAAGCAGGTCGGCCTGGGCATCTTTCCCGACAAGGAGGCCTCGCTCCAAAACCTCGCCAAGCGGGAAAACGGGCAGGTCAAAATCGCCGGGGCGATCGATTTCCTCATCCGGGGGTCTTCGAGCAGCGGCTCCCCGAAATTCCAGCTTACCACCAAGGTCGCCAACCTAGGCGTCACCGTGACGACAGCACCGAAAGATGGAGTGCTGGTCCTCAAAATCTATACCTCCTCCAAATCGCTCTCCGTAAACAGCGACAAAACCGGGAAGCGGTCGGCGATCGAAAAGCGGTCGGAGATTCGCCTGGATAATGATTCCATTTATCATGGAGCGCTGATCTTCAAAACGCAGGCGGATGGCTCGCAGACTGCTTCGCTGTGCATCGCGCCCGGGCCGGGACCGCTCGACCCCGCTGCCACGGCCGCAGCCGTGATCGACGGCTTTGAGATTCTCGAGGATGCCAGCAGCAAGGAAGTGGACAAGATCGCGATCAATCTGGGCCGGGATGAGACCAGCCAGCAAACGCTGGATATCGCCGCTTTCCGGATCTTCCAATCCCCCCTCGAAACCCTCCCCGCTTTCGAAGCGAAACAGCTCTGATCCATCGCCCAATATTGGGTGAAAATGCAAAGTTTCTGTGCGTTTCCTCTATAGCAGCAAAACGGAGTCGAAGTATATTCATTGTAAAGAATTCGCTCCCCCAATGAGCTCCCATCAAAAACTCAACCCGATGACCGGCAGCGCCTTCAGCTTGATCGAGCTGCTGACCGTGATGGCGATTATCTCTGTGATGATGGCTGTGACGGTACCGGCCTTCAATGTTCTGAAAAGTACAGGCGACATCTCCACGGCGGCCTACGATATCGCCAGCACGCTGGAGCAGGCCCGAGCCTATGCCATGGCGAACAATACCTTTGTGTACGTGGGATTCGCCGAGGTCTCCCAGATGGACGCGACCAAGCAGGGCACCGGACAGATCCTGATGAGCGCCATGGGGTCCAAGAGCGGCTCGCGGAATTTCGACAGCAAAAATCTGGTCGCGCTCACCCGGATGCGCAAGATGCCTAACGTGCGGCTCGAGGATAACATTCCCAACTCGGGATCGTTGACCCGGCCTGTGGTCCAGAGCGCCTATCAGGTGGCCAGTGATGCCTTTAAGGCCCAGGATAAGTTTGAGGTCTCCGGCGTTACGTTCTCCAAAATCGTCCAGTTCGATCCTCGCGGCATGGCCAGCATCCAGGCGAGCGCCGCCTCGGTCTCCCAATGGATGGAGATCGGACTGGCCGGAGCGCAAGGGTCGTCACCAAACAACGCGGTCGTCGTGCTTGACGGCGTAACCGGGGTGGCAAAGGTTTATCGGCCGTGAAGCGCCCCCCCAACCTCCGTGACCGCACGGGGTTTTCCCTCGTGGAGATCTCCATCGCACTGGGGGTGGCGGCATTTTGCCTCCTCGCGATCCTGGGCCTCCTGCAAACCGGGGTCACCAGCGAACAGGCCACGGTAGGAAAGACCGCCGCGTGGGGCATCCTCTCGACCGCATTCTCCGACCTGAACTCCATCCCGTCGGGCAACACCACATCGAAGGCCTACAAGCTTTCGCTCACGAAGTCCTCGCCCCAGACGATTTACTTTACGAAGGCGGGAATACCCACTGGCGAAGTCGGAAGCGCGCCCTCGGCGGATTCGTATTACTGCCTGACGGTCGGAGTCCAGAATCCCTCGGCCACCTTTGCCTCTCCGACTCTTACGCGCTTGCTTGTCACGTGGCCGGCGAAAGCCGACCCCGCACCGGGAGCCTGGCCGACGAAGGCATCCGGCTCGGTGGAGATCATCACCTCCTTGCTTCGCGACTAGTTTTTCGCAATTTTTCTCCCTGTCAGCCTGGATGCAACTCTTGGCCTCACCTCCCCTTAAATCCATGCGTCCCCCGACGATCCAACGCCGCTCCAGCGGCTTTACGCTGATCGAGATCCTCGTGGCCACGGCGGTATTGATCATCCTGGTCACGATGGTCGCGAGCATCGTGCAGAGCGGCAACACCGTGATCTCCAGCAGCCGCAAGCATCTCAGCGCCGACTCGGAGGCGCGGGAGGTCTTTGGGCAATTCGGCATGGACCTCGCACGCATGCCCCGCCGCACAGATCTCGATGTGCTCACGTCCTCGAGCAACAACGCGATATTCTTCTACAGCGAGGCCCCAGGGTTCCAGACCGCCAGCGACACCCACCAGTATAACAACCTGTCGCTGGTGGGGTATCGGGTCAACGACAAGGCGCAGCTCGAGCGGCTCGGCAAGGGGCTGAACTGGGAAAACCAGCCCTTCCTGACCTACGCCAACCAGCCCGTCACGACCAACTCGACACCGGTGAACGGGAGCACCATCGCCGGCGCGTGGAAGGATGTCGTCGGCACGGGTCCAGCCTACGGCGACGGCGTCGATGACAACTACCACCTGCTGGCGGAGGGCGTGTTCCGCATCTTCTACTGTTTCCAGACCACCAACGGCACGTACACGAAAAGCCCGACCGCCACAGCACTCACCGGCCCTCTGGGAGATGCCTCTGCGCTCATCCTCACCATTGCGATCCTGGACGAGGACTCCCGCAAGATCGCAACCAATACCAGCAAGCTCGCGTCGGCTCTGCCCGAGCCGGACCTTTCAGGCCCAAACCCGAAGCTGCCAGCGGAGGCCTGGCAGAGCGCGGTCGACAACGCCACGAAGTTCGCCCAGGACGCGGACATTCCCGTAGCCGCCGCCTCCCGCGTGCGCATTTACCAGAGGAGCTTTCCGCTGAACACCCCGTGACCAGACTTCCCACCGCCCCAAGCCGCCACGCGAATGCCTCACCCTGCATACCGGCCCAACCGTCGCGCCGCGGCATGAATCTGCGAAACGACACCGGTGCATCGCTGGTGATCATCCTGGCCTTCATCGTCCTGCTCACCGTGCTGGTGCTGGCGTATTTTTCCTATTCCTCGCTCCAGCGCCAGATCTCCCAGGCCAGCGCGAGCCAGGCTGCGGCCGAGGTTTTCGCCAAGGGGGCGGTCAATACGATCATCGGCGACCTGCGGCAGGAGATCCTGGCGGGATCGACGAATATCTCCACCAACAGCAGCTACCCGGTCTACTATCCGGTGAAGGCGACCACCATGGTTCCCGCCCTCTCGGGCTTTTCCACAAATGCGGGACTGGAGAACGTCGTAAAGGTCAGCCGCTCAGGCAGCAACTTTTTCTCCGGCACAAACTATAACACCACCGACTATCCCTCCACCAATCGCGCCGCCCAGCTCTCCACCACCGCCGCCTCGCAAAACGGACGCTACCTGAGCCTCGACCGCTGGAACGCCGCCCTGCTCCTCGGAAAGAACAATACCAACAGCGCCACCGACCTGACCCCGGCGAACTTCACCGCTCCGGACTGGATCCTCGTCGCGCGAAACGGATCAAATCCCACGTCATGGAACGCCAACATGCGCTGGAGCGCAACCAGCTCCAGCACAGTCGTGGGACGCTTTGCCTATGTGATCTACGATGAGGGCGGACTGCTCGACATGAACGCCGCAGGGTTCCCGCCGGGGTCGGACACGAATCTCGTCGCCAGCAAGGGCAGCCTCGCCACGGCCGATCTCTCGGTCATCCCCGGCATGACCGCCGACGCCATCTCGGCGCTGGTCGGATGGCGCAACTTCGTCACCGGCGGAGCCTCCGGCTCCTTCCCCGGCTATTCCTTCAGCACGGCGGGGCAGTCCAATTACTTCGAGACCATGCGCACCAACACGGTCGGGTTCCTGCGCACGGCCAACACCTCCCTCTCCGGAGGAAAGAGCGACCGCATGTTTGTCAGCCGCCAGCAGCTCATCCAGTTCCTGACGCAGGGCGTGGCGGGCAGTGCCGCGGAAAAAGCCGCCCTGCAAAACTCGCTGCGCTACCTCGGTACATTCTCCCGCGACCTGGAGCAGCCTTCGTTCCGCCCCGATCCCAACCGACCAAAGAATACGCTCAGCCCGAACATTGGAGTCACCGGCGGCACGCCCGGCATCGGAAATGGAAACGATGCCTTCAGCACGGATGGCTCGATACAGGACGCTGTCAACCCCGCCCTGCTCACCGTGCGCGGGGCTGACGGCGAGCCCGTGCTCAAGCGTCGCTTCCCTCTCAGCCGACTCGCGCTGCTGAAGCCAAACCCCTCCTCGGCAGACGCGGCAAAGATCAAAGACTACTTTGGCCTTAGTTGGGATAGTGCAAACAATTACTGGATCTACGACCACGGCAATCCCACCAAGATCCTTCGCCTATCGGAGGTTCCGGCTGGCCGTGAACCTGACTTCTTCGAGATTCTCAAGGCTGCCATCCATGTCGACTCTCTGGGGAAGCAATTCGGCGGACTCGACAGTCCAGCGACTCCTCATGGCCAGAACGGCATCACGGTGGAAGAACAGCGAATGTACGACGGCGAAACCCAAAGCCAGATCGCACGGATCGCGGCCAACATTATCGACCAGTATGATGAGGACAGTTACCCAACCGCCATCAATTTTTCGGGCCGGAACTTCTATGGGGTGGAAAACCTTCCGTATCTGGCAGGCTGGCAGCAAATGTGGTACCGGCTCAGGCATTTGACGGCCGCAGATATCGCTCCCGACGCGGTCGACGAGAAGGGCGATGAGGTTTCCTTCCTGCCCCCAGATGCCAAGGGTAATCGCGGAAACGTCTTCCCCTACGAAAGCGCGGTGATGATTCAGCCGATTATCTGGAATCCCCATGCTCCCGACACCCGTACGAACCCTCCCGACGTGCCAACCGAGTTCCGCGTCTACGCCGGCGGCACGGCTAATAATGCTCGTGGCGACATAGATTACTATACTACCTGTCACGCTGAAGTCGCACGAGATTGGTGGGCAAGTCCGGAAAAAACAGTCCTGACCGATACCTTTCCGGCCAGCGATACCTATGCGACGGCCACTGGCATGACCCCAGTGAGTGATACGCTCTATCGATTCCCCGATGCCACGATCAATCCATCCAAAAGCATACTGACCTTCAACACGGGTGTCGGCGCGGCCGCTTTTCAGGAACCTTACCGTCTCCGTGCTCCCGACTTTCCTTCAGGCAGCAATGCCAGTAACGACCAGGGGTATCCGGCAGGCCGCCTCACGGTCAATGATGCCACGCTGGTTGCTGCTGACGGAGGATTAAGTACCGTGATCGGGTTCTTTTGCGGAAAGGCCTGGACCGGACCTTGCATCAGCAGCGACAACACCCAGAAATGGTTGAGCTATGGCCGGGTCAGTGTCGATCTCAAGCTTACTCTTCAATATAAGAAGGGTGGAAGCTGGTACACCTACGATGTCATCCCGAACGTCTTCAACCTTTCCTCGAACACAAGCACCGTGGACAATACGGATGACAATATGGATATCCTTCCGAATATCTATATCCGAACCTTCCGCACCTGCCTGCGGGCTGATCCGCGCACAAACCGATGGGGGCTCTTTCACCTGGCAACCTGGCCCTCAGTGAACTCCAGCGATGTACCTGCCGGACTGGACTTCCTGGGGGATAATGGCGTTGACCAGGTCAAAGATTCCAAGGGCAACACCAATGTCAAACATCCCCGATATATCCTTCCTCAGGGAATCACCTGGAAACCATCGGCAACTTCATCGTATCGCGCACAAGGCACCGCGAACGGCCCGGCCGCTCCGGGATGGATTAACCCTAGTCTATGGAATCCCGCTGATCTCATGGTCAACCTCGCCCGTACTCCCAACGGAAATCCCAACAGCGGCACATCGACGAGCGCGACGCCCGGAGCGAAGTACTACTACGCCGACCCCGATGGCGTGGTTCGCCGCGCCTCGGGGTGGAACTTCTCCGGCTCCGACGGGCTTCCTCTTTACACGGGAAACACCGATAGCAGGCCGGTGGTGCTCAACCGTCCGTTCCGCTCCGTCGCGGAGCTAGGCTATGTCTTCCGCGACATCGCCTGGAAAAACCTCGACGTCTTCGCGCCAGAGAGCGCTGACACAGCCTTGCTGGATGTCTTCTGCCTGAATGAACTCGATAATGCCCCCGACGACGTCACCGTGGCAGGCCGCGTCAACCTGAACACCCGCCAACCCAAGGTGCTGGAGGCCCTGATCAGCGGCGTCTCCAAGGCGGAGGGAGGCGTATTGACCTCCACCGAAGCGGCGGGTGCGGCAAAAAAGCTGGTCGACTGGACGACAGATGGCTCAACCACATCCTCCGGCATCAGTCTCAAGGGTCCTCTGCGCAACCGGGGCGAGCTGATCGGCAAATATATCACGAACACTCCCTATGCCTCACCCCCGAACCTGAGTGGCTACCAGAATCCAATTCTCAACCCCGAGACCACCTTTCGCGGATTTGCCAGTGAACTGACCTCCGGGGGAGTCTTCTCTGCATCGGCAGATCGCTCGATCCCGCGCCGCACGGAAAGCGTGATTCGCGCCCTGGCCGATGCCGGTAACACGCGTACCTGGAATCTGCTGGTCGACCTCGTCGCCCAGGTCGGCCGCTATCCCGACCATGCCACTTCTCTCGACCAGTTCGTCGTCGAGGGGGAAACCCGCTTCTGGGTTCACCTTGCCATTGACCGGCTCACCGGCAAAATCATCGCAGAACAATGGGAGGCGGTTTCCGAATGAGAATGAAAATCTTCCTAAAGCCAGCTTTGGCCATGATGGGGATGCTCTCCGTCCTGTCCGCCGCATCCGCGCAATCACCCACTCCGCCGGAACCTCGCCAGCCGCTCCTGCCCCGCGCTCCGGCGAATGCGTCGTGGAGCGTCGCTTTCAAATACTCGAGAGAGGAGAAAACCTCTGGGACCAACACACAGCCGCGACCGCTCGGCGAGCTACCTCGTACTGTCGTGATCACGAAGGTCAACACCGTCTATCGCGAGCAAATCGAACTCGCCACGGGTAAGAAAGTGGAACGCTGGGATTTCGGCGGAACGGTGTTCAACTCCGATACCGAGGGAACCGTGTTTCTGGACGCTCCCCCAACAGAAGACACCCCCTCTCCGGACTACTATGATCGGAGAAGCTCGGATTTTCCCGAGCTCAGCTGGATCTCCAAGGCGACCTATCGCGGCGTGGGGAATTTTCAAGGCAAACAGGCTTTCCATTTTGAGACTGAGCGTGATGGCCGCAAGCTCTCCGCCTATATCTCTCTGGATAGCCAGATGCCGCTGTGGTTTTCCGACGGCATGGCCTTCCGGACCTATACATTCAACCCGCCGCCAGCTGGTCCGCTTGTTCCGCCGCCGGACTTTGTCAGCGCCTACAACCGCCACAAGCAGGCGATGGAAGCAGCGAAAGTCGGCCATTCACCTCCCTAGGCCGCTTTCAGAAAAGGCGTGGTCGGAATCAACGAATGCCGCCCGCCCTAGGTAAGGCGGAATAAACGAGCGACTCTCGCCTCGCTAGCACCACAATATCGTCCCCTCGCAATCTCTATTTCCCGTCGCTGGTCTTCTTCAGCTCCAGGTATCCCATCCTGGTCGGTGAGATGTGGGCATGCTTCTCCAGCACGGGAGCCCAGGAAATGGAGACGAGCTGGCGGCCTTCCCCGCCCTTGGGGAGATCCCAATTGTTGCGCACGAGGTGAATCCGAAAAGTGCGTGGCGACAAGGGCGCACCACCATCCCGGTGATTGACGAAGCTGGCGGGAAGAAACATCTCCACCGTCCACTCGCCCGTCTCACGATTCAGCCTGCTGGCGGACAGAAATCCCTCCGGAGGAGGAATCACGTAGCGCCACAACTCGGAAGCCCCGAACTCCGGCGTGAGCCTTCCCTCCTCGGTAAGGCGGGGCTCTGCGGTCAGGATGTGATTCTTGACAAACACGCGGCCTGCCGGGTCGATCTGGACCTCGAAGAACTGGCGGTGATCACCGCGCTGATCCAGGAAGAGTTCAAAGGCATCCTCCTCGTGCAGCGACTCGCCCTCCTTCGCGTGCCCCATCACCGGAGTTTTCTCAACGCCCTGAAAGGCGACATAAACGCCTTTTTCATTCCAGAGAAAGCGGGTTTCTCCCGCAGGGGCATTGATCACCTTTGTCTCGCTCCAGGCGGTATCATCCAGCGCCCCGTCGATCCGGGGGGCGGTGGCGGTATACTCTGCCGCCGCCCTGGGAGGCTCCTCCGCGCGCACAGGAGCCAGGGCAAGCAAAAGGCCCGCCAGCACAAGGTTTCTGGTCCGGCTGAGATGAAATGCGGATTTTGGCATAAACAGGGAACTCCTAAACTCATACCGCCCTCGACCGGCGGGAACAACGATGCAATGCGCAGGGCGAAGGCCTCGATCAGTCACGCCACCCCGGCGCACTCGGGAGAGCCAATTTCCATCGCCCGCCCGGAAGGCATAAGCTCGTTCTCAAAAAGCAGACAGCCGTCGCCCCCTCCCGGAACAACGGCTGCCATTACAGTCTTTTACGCAGGGTTTAGCTGCGACGGCGGCGAAGGAGCAGAACCATTAAACCTCCCCCGAGCAGCAAAGCCGTCGCGGGCTCCGGCACAGCTGAAAGAACTCCCGTGGCTTCACTGAACGAATAGGTCACACTTCCATTCGTATAGGTCCAGATATTGGAGTTCTCGGTCCAGGCGGTTCCCGTGGAAGTGTACACTCCGAAGGTCGTTGCGTTGAAGGTCTCGTCCAGCAATGCAACGTCCACAATCTGCCAGGAGCCATTGGCCGCAGCTCCGGTCAAGTCGAACACGAAGTCTCCATCCAGCGTCAGGACGTTGTTGTTTCCGCCAGCCGCCGTGATCTTGTTGTTCATCCCGGTAGCCCCGATGTAAAAAGTCATCTTGGCGTTGTCGGAGAGAGCGAGCGAGCTGGTTTCCGAAAGCGTGGTGTTGCCACTGTAGGTGTTGGTAATATTCGTCGACCCATTACCGAACTGGGTTTCCCCAGTGCCGACCGTTGTGACAGATCCAACCCCGGAAATCACATTCGTGTAGCGAACATCATTACCGCCCGGACGGGTACTGATGAGAGAAACATCACCATTCAAGGTAATGGTTCCGGAAAATGTGGCATTCACAGCTCCCGTACCTGTATTGCCAAGCAGTAATGTGCCGCCGGATCCTGCCGCTACCACAATATTGTTGGCCAGTATCGGCGCACTACTGGAGGCAGTCCCAACCAGCGACGCAGAACCATCTCCCGCACTACCAAGAGTGATGACATTACTCACGGAGCCAAAAGCATTTGCCGTGGAACCATAAATAACCGCACCCTTTTTCACAAGAACACTGCCCGTAAATGTACTACTACCCGCAAAACTAAGAGTAATTTGCCCACCCACAAGTGAATTGTTAACATTTACAAATGTTAGATTTCCACTTCCGGTCATTATTCGATTAAACCTGATACCAGGATTTGTTGTATAAATCGCGTTATTATTTGTAACCACAAGGTCGTCAGCCAGATTAACGCGTGCATCCATGTATATGAAACAGGAATTGCCGCTTGCATCACTGGTTATGGTTGCAGGCCCTGAATCACCCGAGTTAAAGGTGAGAGTATTTGTGGCTTCCGTACCACTGAAATTAATACGGCGAGCTCCTGAAGTGTTTCCAGAATAATTCAACGCCCCAATTGTATAGGCAGCATCCAGTGTCGTGGCACGTTCCGCCCCCACCGTCGTAAAATTCGCTGTAGCTCCACTGGAATTCGGCGCGGCAGAATCCCACCCGGTCGTAGTAGTCACGCCATCGTAGACTGCCGACCAATAGACGGGCGGAGTAGGGGAGGGGCTGGGACTGGGGCCGGCACCAACCCAGTTTGCCGCTTGCGTCAAAGTCGCCGAAGCCATTACCAGACAGGAGGCCGTGGCGATCCGGAGGAGTCTTTTGTCAATTGCGAGCATTTTTGTGAGTGGGAGAGTGTTGTGATCCATAGGAAAACGATGGGTGGGAGGGTTGGTGTGGATTACTTGTTAAAGAGAACCTATCGGAGGAGTTAAAGTCCATGGCAGAACCAATCCAGTAATTGATAAATTCAACCATTTTTCCTCTTCGAGCCGGGTATCCATCGAAGAAGAACGAGTATCCCGACTGATGACAGAGCCAGGACGAGGGAGGAGGGTTCGGGAACGACTGTAACAGCGATGGAACTGGAAGGCAAATGGACCTCCGTGCCTCCGCTCTCGAAATCATAAAAGAAGAGGCTGCCGGTCGTCGTCATGATCGTGTAGCTGCCCGGCGCAGTGGCGAGGCTGGTCTGGATCTGAAGCGTGAAGAGCCAGAGATAGCTGCTGGCCGGCAGGTTCTCCACGGTGGGGGTGGTCGCGACCCCGTAGTCCTGGCTGTGGCCGTTATTCGGAAGGACCTCTGGCAGCGTTGGCTCCGCATTCACGAAACTCCAATCCGGAGAAAGGACGTTTGTCTGAACAACGAAACTCCCCGACGCATCGGTGCCCGCCATATTGAAAAAGACGGAGAAACCCGCAATCGGCAGACTGGCCGTGTCGACCGACACCTTCAAGGAGAAGGTATCTCCTGCTCCCAGCACGGTCGCGCTCGGCTCGAGAATCAGGGTCTGGGCCTGAACGCTGAAGGCGAGCACCGCGCTGAGACCGATGCTGGCGGCGAGGACTCTAAAACTCATCATTCGCGGCGTCAGGGCAGGGAATTCCCGGAACGCTGGGTGGTCAGCGAGGTATCCAGGGAGTTAAGCTCTCCGTTGGCGTCGATGTCGTACCAGTAGTTATTTGCGGCAACGGGTTTTCCCGCGACGCTCTTGACCTTGGCGGCATCCAGCACATTCACCGCGGAGCTTCCATTCACATCGCCGACCAGCACCTTGACTCTCATGATCCCGACAGGAAGCACGCCGCCATCGGTGGCGGTGACATTTTCCAGGTCGACCTCCAAGGCCTGCATGTCTGTCACATCGGTGAGACTGACCGTGACCTCCCGGCCGGAGACGATGGAGTCCTCGCCGAGGGAGGCGGCGCCGGAGGCCACGACAACGTCGCAGGTGGCGATATCCTTGTCAAAAGTCGCCACCAGGGTGAGCGCAGAACCCAGGCGACATTCCACCGGGACGGTGCCGTCTGGCGAGATCGAAACCGGGAGATCAAAGGAGCCTGCCGTACCGTGTACCCGGCGTGAGACAGCGCTGGTCAAGGCCGGAGGGTTCACAGAATCCGCCTGTATGGTCGCGGAATCCGCGCTCTCGCCGCCGGCATTCACAGCAGACACCTTGTAATAATACGTCACGCCACTCGCCAGACCGAGATGCAGATAATTCCGCGAGGAGGAATCCACCTGGGCCAACTGGCTAAACGGCCCGGACGGCGAGGAGGCGACCTTGACCCGATAGCTCGCGGCGTCGATGACGGGCGTCCAGGATAGCGAAACCAATCCATCTCCGGCGATGGCGGCGGCACCGGTCGGAGCCGCTGGCGCGGGGACTGTGTCCGTGATGTCGTACTTTGCCTTCAGGTAATCCACGATGGCCTCGATGTCGGCAGAGGGGTCGGTGGACTCGGTGCTGCCGAAGACAATCTCGTAGCAATCCAGGTCGATCGGCACGTGGCCCTGGGCGGAGTTAAAGAGCGTCCATGCCTTTGCCGAATCCTGCACGGCGGCGGGGGTGTTTCCCTTGGCCAGGGTGAGAGTGCGTGACGAAGTCACAGCCTCATTGACCCCGAGAGTGGCCACCGCATTGGTGACGCCCGGATCGGGATCGTTGAAGTCGATCTTGAAGACGAGAACCTTCAGGTCGCCAAACGTCACCCGCAAAGGCGGAGGCTCGATGGCGCTCTGCAATGTCCCGTAGCCGATGTAGGTGGCGTCGTCATCGTAGTTGACCAGGCACTCTCCCGTGCCAGCAGCCGTGAAGGTGATGCAGCCCGAGGCGGCCACGGCCTTGCCCACACCGGCCTGCGCGCTGGCCAGACTGGAGTGCAGCCGGGCGCTGCTACTGGTCGGCGAGGACTTGGAAATCCAGTAGCGAGTCCCCGAGACGAGGGGAGGAGGGAGGGTCGCGCCGGGAGGAACCCACAGCACCACCGGCGTGAGGTCGGGCACGCTTGCAAAATTCGTGACATTCCCGTTCGCCGAGAAAGCCGTCGGGATTTTCAGGACGCTGGCCCCGGATGGCATCGGCTCCTGAAGGCGGGCCGAAAGCGTATTCCCTCCCCCGCTGCCGGGCTCGAGGACCTCCGCAAAGAAGCTCCAGCGCCGCGCATCGCCGACACGCAGAGGATCATAGAAGAGGAACGATCCGCTGCCAGTCGTGGTGAGATCAATAGTGTTGGTGCCACTGGCGGCATCCGCCGCAGTGGGATGAAGCGTCATGAGCTTGGTGTCCACCTTTCTCGCAAAGTAGTCCGTTCCCTCGACCAGGGGAGCGGGCAAAGTTGATCCGCTGGTCGCCTGGACCCTGATCAGATCTCCCGTGGCCACCTTGCTGGTCATTCGCGACTCCCAGCCATAGCTGACCTGGTCCGTCGAGGTATTGATATGCGCGGGGGTGTCGAGCACCTTCAGGACCTGCCGCTCCTTGTACGAGCGAACGCGGCAGACGAAAATCTGATAAACGACCCGCTTGTTCCCAATATGCTGCCGGGCGGCGTACTTGTCTCCACTCTGGTAATACGTCGGGCCGTATCCATTGTAGGAACCCACCATGTTTTCCCGGGTGATCGCTCCCAACGTCTTGAAGTACCAATGCCCGCTGGCATCGGTATCCAGCTCCAGCATGGCGTGTTTGTTGGTGATGTTCGGAGCGATGGAATGAAATCCATTCGCCGTCAGGTCGTTCAACTGGGTGAGGAGCTTCTTCGTGGAAAGCGTATGGGTGCCGGAGCCGCCGTTGGTGAAAACGACATTGCGGACTCCGAGGTAGGCGTTTTGCGCGATCTGTACTTTTTCACCCAGCAGCGATCCGGGCTGATAGGACGCATCGGCGTCGGTCGCGATGGGGTAGACCTTGTAGCCGCCTGTGGCGTTGCCCACCACGTAATAAGGGGTATTGGCCTGCAGCGGCGCGGGCAGCGTGCCGGTGGTGGAGAAATATACCGGTGTCGCATAGCCCTTCGCTACCGAGGGGAAGCCCAGGTCGGGCAGCCCGGTCAGCAGCTGGTTGGCGAGATCGACGTTCGCCGAAGTAAATGCCTGGCTCATCGGCACCACGGTGACATTCGCACTGTTGTCCGCCGAGTAGTGCACATAGACGGAAGAGACGTCGGGAAAGCTCTGGGCATTCAGCAGGGAAACCGAAGCCAGGAGCACAGCAACTCGCGGGAGCATCTTAACGCAGGGAATCATGGGAGGGATGTTGAAAGACCACGCCAAGCCAATAGAAATCGCTCAATGCCGTCCATGGAGGAATCGCCCCTGTTATTGATAATAACGACCATCTCCCGCCCTGCGTTCTCAAGCGAGACCAAGACATTCCACGCCACGACGAATCCGAAAGCCGACCTGGCAAAGGGGGCCAGAGGGTTTGCTCGGCAAGCCCTCCGGCTGGAAAACCTAATGATCCAGGATCAGGGGCAGGGCATCGACCAGACGCGAGACCTTGCCAAAAAGGAAAGGGTTCGACCCGCTGCGGTTGATATTTCCGCCCTCGACGCCGATCGCGGAGAAGCCCGCGAGGCGGATCGAAACGACCCCAGCCCCGGAATCCTCCATGCCGATCACGCGATGGCGGCGGGAGGGATCAATGCCGAGGCCGACCCGCGCCGTCTCGGCGTAGAGCCAGGGATGGGGCTTGGGGGCGAGCTCGCCCATGGTGCCGCACTGCCCCTTGCGGATCGCATGACCTGCGCTGATGATGGCGTCGTAGAACTCCAGCGGATCGCCCATCTTGAGCGTGCGAAAGGCCGACAGCACCTCGGGCCACGCCTTTTCGTAAAGCCCGGAGGTGACGAGGCCGATCTTCACGCCGCTCTCCTTCAGCTTGTACAGAAACTCATCCAGCCCCGGAGCGGGCTCGAAGGCATTCGGCCTCCCGCGCCCGGCCATGATCTCGCTCATCTCATGGTGAACGATGTCAAAGTAATGCTGGCGGGCCTCCTCCACGGTTTTGTCGGGGCAGTATTTGCCGATGCAATAGCTCAGGTGCTCGCTGACGGAGTGGCCGGAGACATGGGGCTCGTCCGCCGCCTCAAGCTGAAACCTTGCGTTGCCTAGCAGGCGCGACGTGGTCTGCTCGATCACCCAGATCCAGAAGTGCTCGCTGTGCACGCTGGTGCCGTCGAGGTCCATCAATACGGCCTCGGCGGGACCATCAAACCTCGCCTCATGCAGCGGATACAGGGCGGGGTAGCCCATCTTGGACCGGATGTAAACGAGCGTCTTGTCGGCATAGACGATCAGCTCGCTCACGCGGTCGAGCGGAGTGAAGATCGCCCTCACCCCGTCCCGGCCCACGCGGAACATTCCGTCGCCGCCGACCTCCTCGGGCAGAAATTCCCGCAGGACCTCGTCGGTTATCGGGCCAATACCGGGGATGTGATCGATCGTCATCGTACGCGAAGGGTGTAGATTTTCCTGGGAGCGACGGAGAGTAGCACAGTCGACCCGTCGACGGAAAGCGGCTCCAGCACGATTTCATCCATGCCGCACCGTTCGGCTGCCGTCATAGCCTTTCCAAACGCCACGGCCACCTCCTGAGAGTCGTCGGTGGGATTGAAGAGACGAATGATGAGCCCCTCGCCATTCTCGGCCTGCTTCACCGCGCTCACATGCACGGCGGAATTGGAGATACAGAATAGCGACTGCTCGGCCGGGAGCGAACCCTTGCCGCGACCCGTCATGATCGCCCGCACGGGGTGCGCGGCATCATCGGCCTGCTGCAGCAGTTGGTTGGACTGCCAGTCACCGCCGGCCGCGACCAGCGCGTAACGGAAGACCTGACGGCCCGGACACTGGATACCCTCGTCGGGCAGCTCGGTCATCTTTTCCTCACTGACGGCCAGCTTGATCCGGCAGGCGCGAAGAAGGGTGAGCGACAGGGTCGAGGCGTCGTCCTCGTGGGCTTCAAACTCGAAGAGCCCCTGCGGAAGCACCGCGAAGGTCTCGCCGCCATTTTCCAGGCAGGCAAAGGTCTGCAGCGGATGCGTGCCAAAGGCCTCCTCCACCCAGCCGGTGGAATCCGGCAACTCCACAGGCCGCGAGATCACGTCAAAGTGCGTGTCCGCGGTGCTGAACTTCGCATCGAGATGCGTGGGGAAATTCACGCGCAGCCAGTGGTCTTTCGCCACATTATCAAGCCGCACAGTGACATCGAGGCGGGGCGATCCGTGGTTCAGGCGATACTCGACGCGCACGGGGATCTTCACCAGCGTCTCGCTGCGGCCCGTTCCGTCGCCATAATCGGCCGGAACCGCGAAGTCATAGACCGCCTCGATCGTTCCCACGAGTGGCCCGGATTCCTTCACGCAGAGGACGGCATTCGCACCGATGCTGGTGTATTTGCGATCAAAGGTCGGCGCGACATGCTTCCAGGCATTGCCGCACTCGCCCTGGCTGGTGAGGTAGTTCACGCCCTCGTAAACCTTGCCGGTGTGTTTGCAAAGCAGGTCGACCGTTCCGTTTGTGTTCACCGAGACACGGAGGTGTTCATTCTCCAGTGTCGTATCATTGACCACGATGGACCCGCGGGTCCGCAGGTCGACGGTCTCGGGAATGATGTCGTACACGCGATAGCCGAGCGCCGGGAGAGCCGTGAGCCTGGCGTGGAATTTGATGCGGCTGGAGTTGAGGATGCGCGGTACCTCCCAGATGCTATCGACGAAGACGCTGGATTTCTCGCTGCTGATCGGCTGCCGGGCCACCTCGGGGTCCGAGGCCGCAGTGAGACGCGCCGCCCTGGCCTTGTAGGTCGAGGGAATCTCCAGGTCGACCGGCACGATGGCGTCGCGAGTGAAGGGCAGAGAGTTGAACACGATGAGTTGGATCGCGTTGGCGGGGCGTCCCTCCGGCGAGATATTCCGCGCGATGTGGCACATCGCATCCTCGGAGACGATGTCGCCGATATCGGAGGCCTTGGCATACCGGCCCGCGATCTCCTCGCAGACGGCATCGGGCGCACAGCCGCCGTTGGCATCGTGCGTGTGATTCGAAAGCAGGATGCTCCAGCCGCGATCCAGATAGGTCTTCGGATACTCGGCCCCGAGCGTGGCCGCGAGCGAGGCCAGCGGCTCGGCATACCGCACGAGGCGGGCTGTCGCGGAGAAATCCTTTTGCTTGAGATACGTGCGGGCGCTGACTGTTCCCGGGAAAAGGAACGTCCACATGCCCTGCTTGAGATAGGAGCGCTTTTCGCCCTTCAGGACCGCGAGCTTGCTGCGGTCGAGATGCTCCTCCGCCGCCGCCCAGAATCCCTCGAGATCCGTATGCTCGATCGTGTACTCACCCCGGAAAATCTCCTGCGCATCCTTGATGATCTGCGACTCCAGCGGATGGGCGACCGAGATGTCGTGCCCGTGCATCGCGAGGAACACCGGCGTGGTGAAATGCGAGCCCTCGCGCTCGATCATGTCGCGGACGGCCTGCTCGAGGCGCGACCGGTCGTACCGCAGTTCCGGCTCCTGGAGATCGAAGGCGAGGTCTTCCCCCGCCTGGCCGTCGGCGATCCGGACCGGCACCTCCTCGTGCGCGTCCCAGTCGTAGGCCTTGTCAAAAACCGCATTCGCCGTCACCGCGCGGTGGACCTGGTAATACCAGTTGTACCGGGCATACACGGCGAAGCGGCTCGCGGTGAGCTGCGTGCCATCGGGAGCCTCCCAGATCCACTCGGCATCGGCCTCATGGTGCGAGATGCCACGGTAGAACATCATGTATTTCTGCCCAAACTCCGCGAGGATCTGCGGGAGCTGGCCGGTCTGTCCCCACGAGGAGGGCGTGTAGGCTACCGTGCCGACCTTGCCGCCGTATTTCTCCACCGTCCGGCGGCCCCAGAGCAGATTGCGGACGAGCGACTCCTGCCCGATGCTGAACTCTTCGGCCAGCGTGTAGTAAGGCCCGAGGATGAGCCTGCGCTCCTTCACCAGCTTCTCCACCAGCGGACGGCGCTCGGGGCGCATCTCCAGGTAATCGTCGATCATGATGGAGTGGCCGTCCATCGTGAAGGAGGCGTAGTCCGGGTCCTTTTCCAGGATGTCGAGCGTGACATCCATCATCGTGAGCAGGCGTCGCCGCGTCTTTTCAAAAGTCCGCCGAAACTCGCGGTCCCAGTGGGTGTTGGAGACGACCTTGATCTGCTGAATTTGTGAGCTTTTCATTTTCTGTACCTAAACGGTTGGTGCTTGGCGTGGAGATTCTGAATCCGGGGCGGCATCGGGTCCCGGGATGGCGACTTCGTAGACCTGGCAGTCGCCGCTGCGATCGGAGGTGAAGACCAGGCTGAGGCCGTGAAGCGCGGTGATCGGATGCGCGTGCGTATCCTGGTCCTCGATGGTCGTGTCGTGCCGGCAAAGATCGACCACCCGGGGCTGTACGCCTCCGGGTTGCGGATCGATCAGGGAGAGCATTCCATCCCGGCGATCCACCGCGAGCCGCCGTCCGTCGGGCAATCCCGTGGCGTGCCAGAATTCCACCCCGTCGATCGCCGTCTCATGCAGCAACTCTCCTTCCCACGTGCGTGCGGCCACAAAGGCCCGCCCGTCACGGGAGCCGTGGTAAAGGATGCTCCGGCCATCGGGAGCCCAGTTTTCGTGCGACCGCCATTCGCCCTCGGCCTCCGGGGCGAGCGGCCGAAAGGCACCGTCCGTCTCCAGGCACCAGATGCGGTCTGGCAACGGCGCTCCATCGCCGCTGCCCTCGAGGTTGAAAATCATCCGAAGTGATCCCGCGGGATCGAACTGCACGTGCGTCACCCAGAAGGGAATCTTCGCCGCGATGCGCTGTGCACCGGTTTCCGTGTCGATGAAGTACAGCCGCGTGTTCAGTCCACCCGCCGCCATGCGCGACGGCACGTGTTCGAGCTGCTCCCACTGCGTTCTTTCCTCCGCGAAAGCGCGCGGGTCCGTCACCGGCACGCAGAGCGTCTTTCCATCCGCCGAGATATGGGTAAATCCGCCATACCAGCCCGCAGGCAGGGACGAGAGGGATCGCTCCGTCGGCTCCGGGTCATCGAGATTCACCTGAAATATGCGGTCGTCGCGGATATAGAAAAGACGATTGCGAAACGGATCGAGGCAGGGCGAGACCTTGCTGAGTCCGGTCAGTCCGCCCAGCGGATAAACATAGCTCCGTAGCGTCCCGGAGGCATTGTTGCTCAGCCTGCGGATCGTCCCATCGCGCCGGTCGATGGCGTAGAGATTCGGATGCCCATCCCGTTCCGAAAGGAAGACCAGCCAGCGGTCGTCCGCCGTGACGCTATGCGTCGTGAAATACAGATGGTGATTCTTCCCCGGTCCCAGCGTCCATTGAATCACCTCGGCTCCGGTCGAGGCATCGCATGCGCTCGACCGCTCGGAGCAATGTGAGATTTTCACGGAGTGGCAAACGGCTGCCTATTGCCCGGCCCGATTCGCAATCGGCTGATCGTCGGTCCGGAATGGCGTGGCGGGCAACCCCGCTCCGTTGGCCAGGTTGGCGCCGACCGGATTGATCGCCCAGGCATAGCGCACGGCCACGGGCTGCTTCACTTCGGGACTGGAGACCGCCACCGCGTCGCCCTCGATCACCGCGTCACCCCAGACCCACTTTCCATCGGCGCCGGAAATGGCAAAGCCCTTGAGCGCCCCCCCACCCTGCGCGACCAGGCCGCCATCGGTATGGGTAAACTTTATCACCATCTTTCCGCCCTCCACGGTGCTGCCCGCAGGCAGCGGCCCGGACATGGCGACGTCTTTTTGCCCGTACACGGAGGCGAGCGCCCAGTTTGCGAGACGTCGTCCGGCTTCCTGCTTGTTGAGCGGGTGATTGGACTTCTCCTCGCCTGTTCCGAGCAGGACCGCCAGGCCGGTATTGGGAAGTTCGAGGGACTTGAGTTCGCCCTCCCGGACGAGCACGCGCCCATGGGTCTGCATTGGCTCGGTCTGCGGCGCGCCGAGTTCAGGCAGCTGTACCGTGAGAAAGGCAAAGTCGTACCCCCAGCGCGAGCGCCAGTCCTTGATCATCGTGGCAAGCTGGAGGCCGTAGAGGTTGGCGTGTTCCGTGTAGGAATTGGCCTCGCCCTGGTACCAGATCACGCCCTGGATCGCGAACGGGGCCAGCGGCAAAATCCGATCGGCAAACAGATAGCCCGGCGCTTTTTTCTGCGCGGCGACAGCCTGCTTGCCCTCCACCTCGACCGCCTGCTGGCGGTCGCTCTCCGCCTGTTTGGCATCATCGCCCGCCGCCTCGGCGACAGCACCTTTGGCAAACAGCGGCTGGAGGCCGGGCACGGCCTTCTGCGCCTCCGGGCTGGTCCACAGCTCGATCGGCGTGCCGCCCGAGGACATGTTTAGCAAGCCCACGGGAGCGCCGGTCTTTTGATGAATGTCCCGGCCAAAATAGTACGCCACCGCCGAGAAGGTTCCCGCCGTCTGCGGGCTGCAAATGATCCACTTCTTGTTTTGGAACATCCGGATCTTCGGCCAGTTCGCCGCTGCGATCTCGGTCGCCGCGTCTTTCGCCTTCGCCACCGGCAGGGCCATGTTGGATTGCCCCGAGCACAGCCACACCTCACCTGCGAGCACATCGCTGATGGTGATCGGCGTTCCCGAGCCACCCTGGATGGAAAGAGTCAATTCCTCCCCGGACTTCAGCGGATCGAGCGTGACCGACCATTTTCCATCGGCGGCAGCCTGGGCTTCCTTCACCTGGGAACCGGCCCGCACCGAGACCTTCTCACCCGGCGACGCCTTGCCCCACACAGGAACAGGCCGCCCGGCCTGGAGCACCATGTGGTCGGAGAAGACCGGCGGCAGTTGCACATCGGCCAGGGCGAGCGAGGGCGCGACGGCGCAAAGCAGCGCCGCCAGCAGGCGGGAGGATTTTACTTTTTGAAACACAGGGCGGCGACAGTTGGGAGAGAAGCTCATTGGGGACGGGAAACTCTGACATCAACTCCGTCGCCACATTTCTGCAGCGCCAGAGCCGTTATCTGACTGACTATTCATCAAAACCGGGTATGCCGTCCATGCGATCAGCATCCCGGTTTTTGATATTTTCGCCCTCTTTCGGGAATCTCATCCAGCCATATTCCCGGGAGGAACGAGCGGATCGGAGCGACCTACTCGATCCGATAGGCATTCAGCTCCATGGGCTTGGAGTCGATGACAAACTGCAAGTCGCCGCCGGAATCCGTCGTAGACACATACTTGTCGGTGACGAGATCCTTCAGCTTCGCTCCAGCCTTGCCGGGAACCTTGATGGTCAGTTTCTTGTCCTCGTATCCCTTGTAGGCGACGCCGAGGTAGGTTCCCTTGTCGGTGGGATACAGGCGCGCCTTCACGTCAGCGTCGCCCTGGTCGAGCACCGTTCCCTTGACCGCAGGCAAGGCCAGGAATGCCTGGGCAAAGCGGCGATGCGCGTCGGCAAAACCGCGACCGTACGTGTAGACGGTGTAGTTCAGCGTGCGAGCGTCGCCATGGAAGTAGGCGAGAAGCTCCAGCGCCATGCTGAAATCCGGTCCGCCCGGGGTGATCATGTTACCCTCATACTTCGGATTGATCATGCGGGCATTCACCTCGTCGTAGGAAACGACATTGCTTACGGCGAGGCCATCGGCGGTCTGGAAGTAATTCAGGTACTCCGGCTTGTCGGCATAGCAGAGGTAATTCGCCGGGGCAAAAATCTGGATGCCGGGCGTGTCGCGGTAGAGTTCCGGTCGGATGCCGTAATCCGCGCGATTGACGCCCTTGAAAGCGTCGCCGAAATTCCCCGTGCGCACGGTCTCGATGTAATCGGCAGCGGTCAGCTTCTTTCTCTCCGTGCGCTCCGCCTCGTAGGCTGCCTTCCCGCCCGTGGGACCGGATTTCGCCACTTTGGCCTTGAATGCCCAGGCCGTGATGTCGGGCAGAATGATGCCGAATTTGTCGGGATCCCAGTTGAAGTAGTACAACTCGAGTCCGGGGCGGTAGCTCTGCAGCAGAGCGGAGAGCTTCTTGTGAAAGTCCGCCCGCTTGCCGTGCCACCATTCATCATACTTGGCCCGCATCTCGCCCGCCGCCCAGGCGGCGCGCTGCGCCTGTCCGCCGGGAGGAAGCGCGAGGCCGGTTTCCTTGGAGAACAGCTCCAGGTCGGCTTCGCCGTAGGAGATTTGTGCGCGGTCGCAGCGGATGCGCCACAGCACACCGGTGAGCTGCGGGTTGTCCTTCACGTACGGCTTGATGAGATGATCCATCAGTTTCTTGAGATCGTCCCATGTCGCCTGGTTCAGCAGGTTGGACGACCACTGGGCAAAGCGGTTGGGCTTGGCCAGCTTTCCGTCCACCCCGATCGCCTTGGCGTCCTCGGGCAGATCCATCGAGCCGCCCCACTCGAAGCGCGGGATATAGTCAATACCCCACTTTTTGGTGGCTTCGAGGAAAAGCTCGTGCTGGGTCTTGCGGCCCGGGACGGGAGACGAGGCGGGTTCGCCCGTAGCAGGATCGTAGGGCTTGTTGGCCCAGTAGTTATGCTCGTCGATGACGATCGAGGTATAGCCATTCAGGGGCTCGCTGAAATTCATGAAGGTCCACTTGATCATGATGGGCGAGATCGCGTTGTAGCCCATCAGCTTTGCATACTTCACGAAATCCTCCGGGTTGCCATCCGGCTGGCGCTCCCAGTCCAGCGAGAGTACGCGATTGGGCAGGCCCTCGGGACGATGAATCACCGGAGCATCCTTCTCCGGATTGATCTCGTAGAGCTTGATCTTTGCCACGGCCGGGCCGCCTTCCCACATGCTATAGAAGCCCTCGGGACTGATCTTGTTCATGAAATAGACCCAGAAGCCATTCTCCGCCGGAGCTGTGCCGGTCCCGCCCGTGCCCGTGGTCTCGTCGTCGAGAGGCACGATCACGTCGTACCACTTCCACTTCTGGCTGATCGGCCAGTTGTCATAAACGTCGTCGGTCTTGCCGACTCCGCTCTTCCACCCCACGTCCATGAAATTCTGCCCGATCTGCACCTCGATGGGAGCGAAGCGGGGCTTGTCCTCCGGGTACTCGATGCGGAGCAGGTAGGTGGAGCGGGGGTTGAGCTTCCCGCGTCCCACTCGATAGGCAAACCAGCCGTACGCGCTCTCGCGGGCCTTTTTGCCGAGGATCTCGGTCACCTTCACGTCGACGTCCGAACCGGCAGGCATGCGCTCCTGCGCCTTTTGGAAGCCGCTTTGCAGGTACGGATGGATATCCTCAAAGATCGGAGTCGAGGCGTCGATCTCGTCGACCAGCTTCAGCTTGCCGTACGGTGTGTCCTCCAGCGTCTCGGGTAGCGCAGGCAGCAGCGTCGTGTCGCGCTTCAGGAAGGAAAGGCGATCCATCTCGCGGCGTCCCGCGTAAAGCGGCATGCCCTGCGCGTCGTTGATGATGAGCTGCGCCCAGAGACGCCCGCTCAGGTAGACCTTGCGCGAGGTTTCCAGGTCGACCGGCACCGTGGCCGTTGCGATGCCCTTGTCCCCGGCAACCAGCGGGGCCTGCCCGGAGGCCAACGCGGTGCCGATGGAGTTCACGAGCTTGAACTGCACCTGCGTTCCCGGAGCCTGGGCGAGTTCTCCCGGGAAGGAAAAGACGATCTCAAAAGGCTGCCCCTGCTGGGCATCGCTGAGATCAAACAGATCGGGCGCGACGGCCTCGCCGCCGGGCTTGCGGAATTTCACCGTGTAGGGATCGAGCTCCGCCACGAGCGGGCCTTTGATGAGTCCGCTCTTCTTTCCGATGAAGGTGATGTTGCCGCCCCAGATTCGGACGGTGATCTGGTTGTTTTCCCCGTAGCGGATGAGGGAGGGCGGCACGATGTAGGTGCGGGTGTTCCAGTTGTTGTACTTGTACTCGCCGTTGAACCCGCCGATGCGCTGCCCGTTGAACCACGCATCGTCGTCAGCCTTGATTTCGCAGAGCGTGATCTTGAGCGGCACACCCTCAAACTCCTTGGGCACGAAGATCTGCTGGCGATACCAGCCATAGCCGTAGTGCTCGATACCCTGTGCCTGCCAGTCCTGGCCGGACTTCAGCACCTTCCACTGGGAGTCGTCGAAGCCGGGAGAGAACCAGCTATCCGTCATTCCCTTGTCGCCGGGATCGGTGGCGAAACGCCAGTCGCCCTCGAGGCTGATGGCGAGCTTTTGCGTCTTCCACAGGTCGTCGTAATACGGAGCATTACCGACCGCGAAATCCTTGATCTCCACCTCCGTCCCCGCGGGCGCATTGGCAACGCGGAAACCGATTCCCGCTACTTTCGAGAGGTCCTTGAGGCCCATGTCCGCCACCGGCAGGATCACGCGCTTCCAGTCGCCCGGCTCGGCGGTGAAAGCAGCCTGGTTGGTCCCGGCGGATTTTCCGCGCTGCAGCGGGTGAAAGGTCATCCTCGCTGGCTTGTTGCTGCGGCAGAGGAAGGTCACATAGTTCGCCCGGGCCTTGGCCCAGACGGAGCCATTGGCCGCCGCCTCACCGGGCAGGAACGTCCGCACGGTCATCTTGCCGGGATCCATCCCGTCGGTCTTGAGACGCAGAAAACTCGCCCCGTCCGCACTCTCGATGGAAAACGGCGCGCTGCCTCCGGTCACTGCGGGCTCCGTGGTCCACGAGGCCGCGTTGGCCGCGCTGAATGCATCCACCGGAGTCACCGTCGTCTTGGCGGGCTTCACGGGGCGAGCCGCCACGGGTGCCGCCGCAAAAGGCGTGGGAGCCGGGGTCTGTGCATGCGCGGCCAGGGTGAACGCGCCGAAAAGGATCAGGATAGGTACGGCTTTCATCGCGGCTTTACTCGGCTGTGCGGACATTCGAAATGGCGGCGTTTCCCGGCTCGGCGGTTGTTTTACCTTTTCCTACTGCGACCGAGAATTTTGTGATGGGGTAATGGATCGTTCCATCGGCCGGGCCGCCGAAGCTTTTGTTGGCGGGCTTGGCCAGATCGACCGTGAGGGTCTCCCATTCGCCTGCCGCCTTGTAGACCAGGTTGTACTGGTGGGTTTGCTTGGCGGAATCCTCGATCCGCACGATGACCTTCATCTCCCGGTCGGCCTTGACGTCGAAGCGCAGCTCCATCGGCCCCTGTGCGATCTCCACCGGCGTACCGGCCAGCACGTATGCCCCACCCCCGGTGAAATCGTACTCGATCACGAGTGCGTCGCGGCCATCGACGGATTCCAGCCGACAGGTTCCTTTCGCGCCAGGAAACTCATAGCCGGGATAAAACCCCCACTTCTTGCCGCCAAAGACATCGAGTGTGGTTTCCGCCGCGGGTGATGAGGCAATAAGCACAGCAAAAGCGAGCAGGCCGAGGCCCGCACGAAGGAGGCCGGGGAAAAACGACGTAATCATAGGGGGAAGGGTACTTTTCATAGAATATTCAGCAAATGCAACCGGGCCATTGCGGCAGGGAATTACCCGGCCAGCACAGCCGGGTCGCCCGCAGGCGCCGCCGCCACCTCAGAGAGGGGATCGACCGCCGGGGTCGTCCATTCCTCCAGGCGGAGAAGAGAGTCCACCTTGACGGGTAGGCCGGTGCGGAACGACTCGTTCGCCGCGATCCCGGTAAGGATCGAGCGCGCGCCATCGATATGGTTGGCCGCCCGATGAAAGGGATCGGGGAACGCCTTGCCGCCAAAGATCTCATCGAGCATGACGGGATCGCCCCCGCCGTGGCCGCCCTCGCTGGGGGGAATCTCCACGACGACCGGCTTTTGAAAGAGGGGCAGGAGAATGATCTGCTCCGAACTCGACTTTCCCTCGGTGAGAGAACCCGTGCCGGCATTGATATAGGATGCTTCCTGGTGATTGACCTCGATGCGGCCCTTGGTGCCGTTAAGCGCGATGCGGTATCCCTCCCATGGAGCATAGGTGTAGAGACTATAGCTCATCTGCACCCCGGATTTGTAGCGCACCAGGACATTCATCGTATCCTCGATGGTGATGCCGTCGGAAAAAACGCTCTGGTCCCTGCGGTAGCCATCCTCATGCTCGGCATCGAGGTAAAGGTGGCGCAGATTCTCCGATTTCCGCAGATCGAGAGCGAAGGGATCGCTGGCCGCCGCTGCTGAGTCTTCCGTACCCCGCTCATAAAACGCCGAGACGCCGCGCCGGAGGGCATTCTCCCGGCCATAAAAGCCGAGATTGCCGAAGGCGAAGACCGTCTCGGGCGAGGATTCGAGCCACCAGTTCACGAGATCGAAATGGTGGGTCGCCTTGTGGACCATCAGGCCGCCGGAGTTGCGCTTGTCGCGGTGCCAGCGGCGGAAATAGTCGGCCCCGTGGTTGGTATCCAGCAGCCATTCGAAATGGACGGATTTCACCTCGCCGATCGCGCCCTCCATGAGAAGTTCCTTCACCTTGGTGCGGAGAGGAGCGTAGCGATAGTTGAAGGTGACGGTGAGCTTCCGCCCCGTCCGCGCCACCGCGTCGAGGATTGCCTCGCATTTCTCGATATCGATCGTGAGAGGCTTCTCGGTGATGACATCGCACCCGAGCTCCATGGCCCGCACGATGTACTCGTGATGAGTCCGGTCAATGGACGACACGATCACCACGTCGGGGCGCTGCTCGCGGACCATCCGGTCAAAGTCCGAGGCGAGATAGGTGGGAACGGGCTCGGCGTCGCATTTTTCCGCGATTTCGCGGTTGTAGAAATCCATGCGCGTCTGGTTCGTGTCACACAATGCAACGAGAGCGCAGCGGTCGCGGTAGGTTGAGGAAAGCGCCTGGGTAAACATCCACGACCGCCCTCCCGTCCCGACCAGGGCAAAGCGGGCGCGAGAATCATCGGGAAGCAAGGAAGGGGATTTTCGTTCCATTTCAGACCAAAGCTTTCCATCGCGCCTGGAAATCCGCCATAGGGGAAACGCTCAAATACTTGATACTTTCGCCCAATTTCCTATTTTGGGAGTTGTGTTCCTATTCTACCGCAATCAAGGGGAGCGCCAGTACGGAGACCACCCAGTCCAGCCCTACCCGCGAGGCCGGTGGGAGTTTCAATTTTTTCTGGAGGGAGAGTTCACCGTCGTCCTTCATCACAACGGGATCAAAAAGAACGAACGGCTGAAAGCCCCCATGCTGATCCTGACCGGCCCGGATTGCATTCACGGCTGGGGAGGGAAACCCGGCGACCATACGCGGAATATCATTTTCCACTTTGACGAGGCGGAGTACCCGGTCCGGTCCATCGTCGGCGCGGATGGCTACCGAAAGGTTCCCTTTCAGACCTCGGAGATTCCGATCATCCAGGCGCTGTATGATCGATGCGACGAGGCCCGGAAGCGCCTCGGCACCACGCCGCTCGAGGTCAGCAAGCGGGCGGGATTCTGGGAGCCGCTCATTTACAAGATCGTCGCCGCCGAACTCACCATCTTCTTCCTGAAGCACATCCCCAAGACGGAATGGGGCGCACCGCCGAACTACGGAGAATCCAAGGTCAAGGAAGCCATGGCATGGTATGAGGCAAACATGTCAAAAGCGCCCAATATTGCGGAAGTGGCGCGCGCCATTCATCTCTCCCCCACCCATCTGCGCCGCCTCTTTCACAAGGTCCGGGGCGCGTCTCCTCAACTGGCCTTCACCCATGTCCAGTTTGAGCGGGCCAAATGGCTGATGCGATCACCCGACATGACGCTCGAGCAGGTGGGGGAAAGCACGGGCTTTGGCAGCGCCAGCGCCTTCTCGCGCGCCTTCAAGACCGAGTTTGGCATGTCGCCCCGGGAGTTCCGCCAGAAATCGCTCGGCAAGCTGAACAAGGCAGACATCCTCCTGACCACCCCCCAGCGGCGCAGAAAAACGCCCGAGTCCGTTTAACCGGGGGCATGCTGCCGTCGGCTCATCCGCTCTAGCTGGGCTCGGGACTCGCTCCGTCCATCAAGGCGCGATAGGCCATCTGATCTTCATACAGCCGATGGAAGACGCGGTATTTGGCATCGTGGTATGGCTTGACCTGGCGGCTCGGCTCAATGATGCGCCCCGGAGCTGACATTGATGCCATGGCCTCCTCGATGGTCCCGGCCTGGCCTGCGGCGACGGCTCCCAGCATGGCGGCCCCGAGCAGGACGGCCTCGGGCTCCTGAGGAAGGACGATGCGGCAGCCCGTCGCGTCCGCGTGCTGCTGGAGGAAGACGGGATTCTTCGTGCCTCCTCCGCAACAGATAAGCGTGTCGATCCGATAGCCCGCGGAGTTCATCGCCTCGATGATGTGGCGCGTGCCGTAGGCGATGGCCTGGATGGTCGCGAGGTAAAGCCGCGCGAGATCGTCAATACCGGCGGAGAGATGCAACCCGGAGATCATCCCGACGAGGCTCGGATTGGCGCGAGGGGATCGGTTTCCGTGGAAATACGGGCAGACGTGGAGTTCGCGCGTCAGGCCAGCCACCTCGGCATTCTCCGCGAGTTCGTCCAACCGGGCGTTGAGCAGCTCATAGATGGAGATTCCCTGAGTCTTCGCCATCTCCCGGGCTTCCGCAGCGGCGCCGTGGTTTGAGATCACGTGATCGACCAAGGCGCCTGTGGCCGACTGGCCGCCTTCGTTGAGCCAGAAGCCCGGCACCATGGATGACCAATACGGCCCCCAGACGCCGGGAATCTGCCGTCCGGATCGCGACACGGCCATGTGGCACGAAGAGGTCCCGCCGATGAGGGCCAGGCGGGTATCGAAATCCGTATCACCTGCTCCCGGCAGCTTCATCCCGATCGTGCCAATGCCTCCGGCATGGGCGTCGATGATGGAAACACCGACCGGAGTTCCCGGCACCAGTCCCAGCTCCGCCGCCGCCCGCTCGCTGAGCCCGCCGTCGATGGGCGATCCCATGGGCTGAACGTCGGCGCCGATGCGGGCATATCCCTCAGCCACGAGGTCGCCGAGCCCGACGCCCTCAAAGAATGTCTCGCTCCAGCCGCTGCGTCCCCCGGCCTTTTCATGGGCAAGGTAGGTCCACTTGCACGTCATCGAGCAGATCGAGCGAGTCGTGACGCCCGTGGCCCGGTAGGTGAGGTAATCCGGCAGGTCAAAGAAATGCGCCGTGCGTTTCCAGGTCCCCGGGAGGTGGCGCTTCAGCCAGAGAAGCTTCGGAGTCTGCATCTCGGGAGAGATCCTGCCGCCGACGTAATCGTAAACCGGATGGCCGCGCAGGCTGTTGACCTCCTCGGTTTCCGCCAGGGCGCGATGATCCATCCAGACGATGACGTTGCGCGCAGCCTCTCCATCGCGCGCGACGGAAACAGGCTCGCCAGCGGCATCCACGGCGACGAGGGAGCAGGTGGCGTCAAACCCCAGGCCGATGATCTCTCCGGGCCGGACTCCGGCTTTGCGGACAGCCTCGCGGACGCATTCACAGATGGCCGCCCAGATGTTTTCCGAGGATTGCTCGACGAATCCCGGCTCCGGCCTCCAGATCCGAATCTCCCGGCTATGATGAGCGACCAGCGCCCCTTCCGTGGTGAACAATCCAGCCCGGGCGCTTCCCGTGCCGACATCGATGCCGAGGAGATAACTCATTGCCGGGATTTTGATGGAAGACTCCCGGTATCTGAAATACCATTTTGCGACATTTATGGGCCGTATCCCGACATTCCGCGTCGCACTGCTGCTCGGGCAGGATCTCGGGTATTGCCGGGATGTGCTGTCGGGAATCCTTTCCTACGCCGAGGAAAGCCGCCCGGAATGGATCTACCACGAAGCGCCGCCCGACGCGCGGGTCTTTCCCCTGCTGAAGCGCTGGAAGCCGCATGGAATCATCGTTCACCTCTCCGACCGCGCCCTGGCGGAGCGGCTCCTCGGCCTGCCGGGTCACGTCGTCTCCATCACGCATACCCTGGATGATGTCAAAATCCCGGTGGTCGATGTGAACCATGAGAAGGTCGGGCAGGAGGCGGCCCGGTATTTCCTTTCCCTCGGGTATAGGTCATTCGGCTATTTTGGCAGCAAGGCGGCTGCCTTCTCGCGGAGGCGGGAGGAGGGGTTCCGCCAGGCGCTAGCGGCAAAGGGATTTTCCCTCACGAGCTGCCACGCCCGGTTCCTGCCGCGCACGCCGATCACCGAGGACTGGTCGGCCATGGAGAAGCGCGCCGCCCAATGGCTGCGGCAGTTGCCCAAGCCCGTCGCCGTGCTGGCCTCGAACGACATCCCGGCGCGCACGCTCTGCCAGATCTGCCGTCTCTCCGGGCTCCGGGTGCCGGCGGATGTCGCGATCCTCGGCGTGGACAACGACCCCCACGAATGCCGCCTCACGTCGCCGCCGCTTTCCAGCGTGGATATCCCGGCTCATGCGATCGGGCGGCAGGCGGCGGAGACCCTGGACCGGCTCATGCGGGGTGCGCGACCTGCGGCCGGCCCGGTTTCCCTCGATCCCGGCGGAGTCGTCGCGAGGGAATCGACAGGCTTTCGGTCCACGCTCGATCCCGCCCTCCAGGATGCCCTGCGATTTATCCAGGAGAATGCCGGGAAGAGCACGCTCGACATCTCTGCCGTGTGCGGATTCCTCAAACGCTCGCGCCGCTCCGTGGAGCGCTTGTTCAAGGACAAGCTCGACTCGACGATTCACGCGGAGATCCAGACGTCGCGAGTGCGCTTCGCCGAGCAGCTCCTCTCGCAGACCGACCTGACCATTTCCGAAATCGCCGCCCGGGCGGGATTCGAGAATCCCCGGCGATTTTACCGGACCTTTCGCCAGCACCGAGGCCGCAGCCCGTCGGATTACCGGAGGTTCTGAAACAGGCGGCGGGGTCTCTCTCTCCCAAGGCGTAAAACGAGCGGGGGGCGTTTTTTAAAAAAACGTGTGTATAGTTTTTGGCGCGGAAAGATTGCATTATCCATCGAACAGGCATTCGCGCTAGGTCAGGCAGCAGAGACGCGTCCTCAAGCGAGTCGCGTCCGAGATTTTGAAAATCATGCCTCTGCCCAGCCCCCTCTCCAAGCCGCTCCTCATTTTGTTCGGAGCGATCCTCGCAACTCTCCCGCTCCTGGCAGAGAATCCCGAGCCAACCAGTACCGCGATGACCACGGGACCCGCTCCAGCGGGAAAACCGTGGGAACCGGCGTGGGGCTTCTGGCCGGACTATCCGGCGGACTGGCAGCGGACTCACTGGGGCTTCGTGGAAAAAACCAAGGCAGGCGGCTGGGATGTGCTGTTCCTCGGCGACTCGATCACAAAGAACTGGATGCAGCAGGGCCGCCCCATCTGGGACGCGCATTATGAACCGCTGCATGCCCTGGATATCGGCATCGGCGGCGACACAACGCGCCAGACTCTCTGGCGGATCGAACATGGAGCGCTCAACGGGGTGCAGCCCAAGGTGGTGGTGCTCATGATTGGGGTCAACAACGTCAATTCCCGTACCGCCACGGCGGAGGAAATCGCCAAGGGTATCTCGGACGTCGTGGGACAAATCGAAGCGAAGCTCCCGCAAACAAAAATCCTCCTCCTGAGCGTGCTGCCGGTCGGAAATCCATCGCTGAATCCGGAAGTCGAGAAAGTCAACGCCCTGCTCCCGAAGCTGCAGAGCGGCAAGGTGCGGTTTCTCGACCTGACGGCCCTTTTCGCCACGCCGGACGGAAAGCTGATCATCGAGAACTACAAACCCGATCAACTCCATCTGCTGGAACAAGGCTACACGACCATGGACAAGGCGCTGTATCCCGTGCTGCAGGAGATGCTGAAAAATTCCTGAACACCATGGCGCTTCCTCATTTCCAAGGCATCTTCCCGCCTCTCGTCACCCCGCTCTCCGCACCGGACAAACTCGATATCGCGGGGTTGGAGCGGCTGATCGAACACGTGCTCTCCGGCGGAGTCCACGGGCTCTTCATCCTCGGAACGACCGGGGAGGCCCCCAGCCTCGATCACAACCTCCGCAAGGAGCTGATCCAGCGCACCTGCCGCCAGGTGCGGGATCGTGTCCCAGTACTGGTCGGCATCACCGACACGGCCATCGTCGAGGCCAAGGAAATGTCGCGCCTCGCGGCGAACTCCGGCGCGTCCGCCGTGGTGCTCGCTCCTCCCTACTACTTTCCCAACAGCCAGACCGAGCTGGTCGAGTACATCGAGCGGCTCGCCCCGGAACTGCCCCTGCCGCTGCTGCTTTACAACATGCCGACTCACACCAAGACGATGTTTGAGCTGAGCAGCCTGCAAAGGCTCATGGAGGTGGAGAATATCATCGGCTTCAAGGACAGCTCGGGAAACATGACCTATTTCCATCAGGTGCTCTCCTCGCTCGCCCTGCGCCCGGAATGGTCGGTGCTGATGGGTCCGGAGGAGCTGCTGGCCGAGTCGGTCCTCTTCGGCGGGCATGGCGGCATCTGCGGCGGGGCCAACCTGTGCCCGCAGCTCTATGTCGATCTCTACGAGGCAGCCCGGTGGCGGGATATCGAGCGCGTCCTCGACCTGCATCATCGCGTGATGCGTATTTCCTCAACCATCTATCGCGTCGGCAAATACGGCTCGTCTTTCATCAAGGGGCTGAAGTGCAGCCTGAGCCTGCTCGGCATCTGTGACGACTTCATGTCGGAGCCGTTTCACCGTTTTTACGACGTGGATCGCGCCCGCCTGCATGAACTCCTCGAGGAGCTCGGGGTGACGGTTTCCAACCCGTACCCTGCGGCGGACGATGCCGCGGTGACGGACCTGATGCACTAAAGCAGACTTCAAAAATCTGCCGCCGCTGCCGGCGACAGCATTGGTATTTATACCGCCCTAGCGCGCCCGGCTCACGGCTTGAGCACGGACACGCCCAGGATGCCCAGCGTAGTCGACTGGGCGGCATCGGCGGTCACCTCGATATGGGTGATCGCGCCATCCGGCGATGGATTGATCCACTCGAGCGTGTAGAGAAAGACATGTCGTCGGATCGCATCCGCCGAGCCGTCCTCCAGCATCGGCGCAAAGCGCGAGTGCGGAAAGTCGAAGTGTGGGTAATCCGGCCACCAGTCCTGGATGTTGGCTGTCTGCAAAGCCTGTTTCATCTCGCCCGGAGTGATCTCCGGCGGCGGCTTCCCGAGCGAAATGATGGGCACCTCGCCCACCTTCTTCCTGCCGTTGTAAAACGAGTAAACGGCAAAACGGTTCAAGAATTTGGAGTAGCCGCAGGCGTGCAGGATGTAGATGGCGCGGGCGGGCTGGTCGATGCGGCAGGTGACCTTGCTGGGAAGCTTGCGAGCCTTGCCCACGGAGTTGACCAGCGACTGGAGAACGATCACGCCGCAATCCTTGCGGTTATTCCCGCCCATGACCTCAAAAGGGATACCGTGAATGGTGTGCCGACCCGGCTTCAGGTTCCGTAGCGGCACGTCACCAAACCAGCCGCGACGGAAATTGATGGGACGGTTGACAAAATCGCTGATATCGATCGTGGAAAATCGGCTCTCAGGCACGCGCGCGCAGCTGTCGTAGGGTCGCAGCCATGCCATCTCCACATCCGCCTCCAGGCCGGGATCGAATCCCCGGGTATCGCTGGACCGGGCGGCCAGGGCGTTCTTGGAAAGCGTCGCACGGGAGCCGGGTGCGAAGGTGGTGGACTCCCGCAGGACCAGCTCCTGCTCCAGTCGCATGACTGAGGGACGTGGCAATACACCTGTCTGGGCCTTGAGCGCCTGGGCGCGGCGCAGGAGAAAGTAGACCGTCTCGTGCAGAAGGGTGACATCAATGGCGGTCGAGCTGACCGAGGGAGTCGAGACATGCAGGGCCTTGAAGTCGCCGAGAAAGACCACGGAGAGCTGCGAGGGAACCTTCACTCCGTTGCGGGAAAGCTCATCGAGGAAATGCTGGATGGGGTATTCCTTGTCCGTGTAAACGACGAGCGCGGTGCAGTCCTTCCAGTCGCCCTTGAGCTGGCGGGCGAGCTTCTGGATTTCCTCAGGCATGAGTTTGATGCCCGAGCCGGGGATGAAGCGATCCTCCGAAGAGGTGAAGCGATACTTGCGGCACAGCCAGCGCCACTGGGAGAGCACGCCGATGGAGGCCGAGGTACGAGGCGACAGGGCCATGAGCGCCATGTCGGTGTGCCCGAGATCCGTCATCTGGCGAAAGATCACCTCGAGAGCCTGATCGTCGTCGCCAATGACCGAGGAGATGTTGCGCACGCGATGGCCCACGCACACGACGGGAATGTCCTGGTCCGCGAGCTTGGAGGCGACCGTCTCCCACGCGGCAGAGTAGGCCTCGGAGGGCGGAGCGAAGACCACGCCGGGAGAGCGTTCGTGGAGGAGGCGCTTCAGGATGGCGACGAGTTCCTCGGTGGAGTCCCACGGATAGATCGTGGCCTGGATGCCCATTTCCTTGGCCACCTTGCGATAGCTCGGGAGATAGATCGAGCGGCGGGCGACGACGACATCGCACGGGAAAAGGCTTTTCTCCGGCGCTCTCTTTCCCGCGACGAAGAGCTTGTATCCCTGCCGGTCGACGACGCCCTGGAGGGCGAGATTGGTCATCGCGCGGTTCAGCGCATAATACCGCATGCCAAGCTGGGCGCTAAGGATACGAACCGAGGGAAGACGAGAACCCGTGGGCAGACCACACGCTCCCAGCCATTCACGCAAAAGATCCTCAGCCTCCTTGACATCGTGGCCGCAACTCATCCCGATTTTTTAAATATTATGATGAGCATTTGCAAGACACGAGATCGCTAGGGCGGCGAACGTTAATAGAGCGGACTGTCTCGTCACCAGGCTTCCGCGATCCCTTGAGCGCATCGAGCGTCGACTCCAGCCCGCAAAGGCCTCGGCACAGGGTGTTAGCAGGTTAAGGTCCGCGCAAGGGATTGTCTGAAATTTTTAAAAAACCGGCATGTGTTTAGCCGGGGTTCACGGGTTTGCCGTTCCGGGAGGAGGTGGAAGGAATTATTCACGCTTCAACCACCTCCACCCCCGAAATGATCATGAATCACATCGCGACTCTCACTATAAACAGCGCCGCCACCTGGACTCTGAGGCAGGGAATGGCCGCCCTTCTCATCGCCGGATTTTGCGGCAGCGCCCTCACGACCGCTCGCGCCGCCAGCTATACCTTCGATGCCAACACCGGGTCCGCCGGGGTCCAGGATGGATCCGGCACCTGGAACACCACGCTCGCCAACTTCTGGAACGGGACGAGCGATGTCCAGTGGCCTAATCAGAATACGGACGTGGCGGTCTTCGGCGCAGGCGGAGGCGGAGGCATCATGACAATTACAACGGGCAACGTGACGACCAACGGGATCACATTTGCGACCGTGACTTCCGGGGCCTATTACCAGACCTTGGGCGGCACGATCACGCTGGCTGGCACGGACCCGACGATCACCGTAAACGCGGCCAATGGCGGCACAATCCGATCGACTCTCGTTGGCACCTCAGGCTTCATCAAGACGGGAAGCTCAGGGCTCTCGATTGGAGCGGATGCTGATCTCAGCGGCCTCTCGGGAACAGTCCGAGTTGACACCGGGGCGGTATTCCTCAGCGCCAACAGCGCCGCGGCAACGTGGAATCTCAATTCCAACACGGCCGTCCTGGCGCTGTCCTCCAACACGGCCGTCAGCATCGGCGCGCTCTCCGGGGTCACAAATGCAATCCTTCGCACGGCGGGCAGCACTTTGCCGACAGCCTCGATCGGAGCCCTGAATACGGACTCCACCTACGCGGGAAAAATCACCGGCACCATCGCGATCACGAAGGTGGGCACGGGAACCCAGACCTTTAGCGGCAGCGGCAATACCTACACCGGAGCCACAACAGTCTCCCAGGGAACGCTCCTGCTCTCCGGAGCCGCCGTCATCTCCAGCAGCACGAGTGTTGATGTGCAGAGCGGAGCGACGCTCGATGTCTCCGGAGTCAATGGCGGAGTCTATACCTTCACCGCGACTCAGCTCCTCAAGGGAGCGGGAACGGTCAAGGGCAACTCCATCGTGAACGGCTCGCTGCAGCCGGGCAGCTCGCCGGGCATCCTGAGCTTTGCCAACAACCTGACCCTGGCCAACACCACCCAGACGACGATCGAGCTGTCCGCGGGAGCGCGCGGAACGAACTTCGACGGCATCAATGTCGGCGGAGCCCTGGTTTACGACGGCACGCTGACGCTTTCCATCGGAGCGGCTCTGCTGAACGGCACGTATAACATCTTCGACTTCGCCAGCAATTCGGGCGCCCTCGATCTGGTGGCCTTCAGCGGCGGCGTGTACGCGGGAACGTTTTCCTACGACGGCACCTCGCTCTGGACGTCCACCGACACCAATGGCAGCGGCCAGACCTTTACCTTCGACCAGGCCAGCGGAGACCTGACGGTCGTGCCGGAGCCGAACACCTGGGCGCTGGCTCTGTTTGGCGCGATGTTTGCTGTCTTCGTGGTACGGCGCTCGTCGGCCCGCAAAGCCTAAATCAACGCCCGATCCAGCATGAAGCAGCCTCTCCCTACGCCCCCGGGAACGGTCATTCGCCACCAGCCCGCCGTATCCGGGCTCTTCATCGGGTCGCCGAGCATCGCGATCCTGGGGGATGGGACGTATGTTGCCTCGCACGACTTCTTTGGCCCGGGATCGCGCGAACACGAGCGCGGCGGGACATTGATCCACCGCAGTACGGATCGCGGCCTTACCTGGAAGCAGGCGGCTGGGATCGAGGGTGCTTTCTGGTCGGGGCTGTTCGTACACAACGGCGCGCTCTACCTGATGGGGCTGACCTGTCATCACGGTCTCCTGGTGATCCGGCGGAGCGAAGATGGGGGATTCAGTTGGACATCGCCGGTCGATGAACGATCGGGGCTGTTGACGCCGGAGGGGCAGTATCACACGGCTCCGATGCCGGTGATCATTCACTCCGGGAGGATCTGGCGGGCCATTGAGGACGCCGGAAGCGGAACCACATGGGGCCAGCGGTACAATCCCATGCTGGTCTCGGCACCCATCGGAGCCGATCTGCTGGACCGTGCGAACTGGACCTTTTCAACGATGGCGGTGCAGTCGCCGGAATGGCTGGCGGGAGCCTTCGGAGGCTGGCTGGAGGGAAATGCCGTCACGCTGGACGATGGCCGCATGGCCAATCTCCTGCGCGTTCACCATCCGCGGGGAGAGAAGGCCGCGCTCGCCATCCTCGATCCCGATGGACACACGCTGACCTTTCACCCCGAGCACGACATGATCGAGCTGCCGGGGGCGGCGACTAAGTTTGCCGTGCGCAAAGATCCCGAGTCCGGCGCATGGTGGACGCTCGCCAACGCCGTGCCGCCCAGGCACGCTGAGGACAAGGATCATCACACCCAGATCCGCAATACTCTGGCCCTGCTGCGCTCGACGGATCTGCGCCACTGGGAGATGCGTTATATCCCCCTCTATCATCCGGATTCCGCGCGACATGGCTTTCAATATGTCGACTGGCTCATCGAGGGCCGCGACCTGGTATTTGTCTGCCGCACCGCGTGGGAGGATGCCAGCGGCGGCGCGCGCAATGAGCATGACGCGAACTACCTGACGTTTCACCGCATCCGCGACTTTCGCGACTGTGAACTCATGGACTCCCCGGCGAACCCGTTCCAGCCGGAATCCGATATAAGTCCCGCGCCCGCGCCAGCCCCGCACCTTGCCACGCATGCGGCGTGAGTGGGAGCTTCCGCTGAAGCGCCTTATCTGGCGACCTGTGGGCGGAGAAGCATCTCCGTCGAGGCCGCGCGGCCTTTGACATAGGGGGAGAGCTGCTCGATCTCGATAAAGGGATTGAGGCGATCTCCGAGGTAGACCTGGGTGAGCAGTCCCATATCGGGCTCGGACGACGAGAAGCCCGACTGGTCGCCACGCTGCATCTGCAGCCGGTATTTTCCGATCCGGGCAAAGATCGTCTGCGGAAAGAACGCGACCTTCTCGCTTTGATTGGCATGCCGCAGGGTCACAGAGTCGCCATCGACACGACTCACCGCGCGCGCCAGCGGGACATCGATCAGGATGTTCGGTCGCTGATAGATCGGGACGAGGGCATAGCCCAAAGGGAGTTCCGGCGTCACGGCCCGCCGCACGCTCACGACCGCACCTCGAGGCAGTTGCACGATATGAATGCCGTAGAAACGCCCGCCCCGCCAGGAAAGCCGGCAGTGCAGCACGTCACCCCGCCATTCATAAGCCCGGGTGAGAGCCGGATACTGTGGATCGACATGCGGATGAGTCAGCGTGAGCAGAGAACCGGAAACCGCCACCCGCAAGGCGGCGCTGGACTCCCAATCGCGCGGCGGAGGCCAGGCGGGTTGCCAGGCAGATTGCGGGCCGAGCCAGCCGCGGTGACCTCCCCACGAGATGCCTTCGCGAGAGGATTCATAAAGGAGATTACGCCCCTCCCCGACGCGGGTGATGGACACCAGCCGGGAACGCTCTTCCGAGACGGTGGCGATCCACCCTTGCGATGTCGACTGCCAGGCCTTTTCACCACGCCAGAGAACGGGAGTCCACTCCGAGGCCGGCAGGCTGGCGACAAAGATCACCGCCAGCAGGACGAGGATCGCTTTCACCGCGAAAACCTCCGTATTTCTCCGAACGGCTCGCCCACTGTTGCTGAAAGTTCGCTTTTCCAAAAGCCTGCGTTTGGGGGTCAGGGATGCACACATCTTCCGTGTTCGCAGTGATGAAGGAAACAATCTTTTCCACAAACCAAATCCTCAAATGCCGAGAAAGCCTCAGCGAAATTGTGCAAACAAATCTCCGTAAATGATTCCCCCGAGTAACAAACCACTCGCGTCTTCCGGCGCATAAAGATGATATTTTCCCGCAGCCGAAAAACCCTCCGGAGAAGCGGTCCTTCCCACATACAGCGCGAGTGAACACCCTGACCTTGCGCTACACATCAAGCCTAATACAGAACGCACCAGTCCCCAGCATGCCACCCATCATCACCAATCGCTACGGCGCGGCCAAGGTAACCCGGCTCGCAGGACGCACCTCGATCATCCATCGAGCCAGCTCCTGGGATGCGGCCTACAGTCACCACCCGCAGGTGGTCTCAATCGGCGGACGGCTCTGGGCTACCTGGTCGCTGGGGCATCTCCATGAAGACGCGCCAGGGCAGATCATGGTCTATGCAACCTCCGATGATCTCGGCCACACCTGGACGGCTGCGCAGTCGCTCGTGCCAGCGACGCAGGGCGAGAATGGACCGACCTGCATCACTTCAGGTGGGCTGCATGTCGGACAGGACACCATCGCGGCGTATTATTCCAGCTACGAGATCACCCCTGCGGCGATGGCACTTTTCATGGAATCCGGTCTTGATCGATGGAACAAGCCGGGACTCAGGACATTGCAGGATGTCCATGCCGGCGTTTACGTCTCGCAGGACGGCGGCGCGTCGTGGAGCTCCACAAATTGCAGGCTGCCTGGTTTTATTCCCAACCTGAGCCCCGTGCGCCTGTCGTCTGGACGCCTGCTCCTGACCGGGCATCTCCTGCACGCCTATACGGACGATCCAGCCGGTTTGTCGGGATGGCATATTGCCGCGCTGCCCGGCGTGCCAGAGGGATACTATGAATGGGCGCGGGGTTTCTGCCCGCCAGGTGGACAGGCTGCGGAACTTGGTGTCTGCGAGGGGTCAGTCTACGAAATCCCCGACCAGCCGCTCAGGATGATGCTGCGCACGAACCGGGCGCGCCTCGCCGTGGTCGAAAGCTGCGACAATGGCGCGACATGGAGCGAACCGCGCCTCACGGACTTCACCGATTGCGGCAGCAAGATGCAGTTTGGCCGTCTGCCCGACGGGAGATACTTCGCCCTGAGCTGCCCGGACCCAAACGTGCCGGAATCCAGCCTGCGCCGTACGCCGCTGGTGCTGGCGGTGAGCCGCGATGGCAATGTCTTTGACCGGCATTTTCTTTTGGGCGACGCACCCGATGCACCACTGCGTTACCCCGGCGCGTACAAGCATGGCCGCTACGGGTATGCGTACTGCCATTTCGTGAACGATCACCTGGTGATCGTTAACTCTGTCGGCAAGGAAGACATCGAATGCCATGTCTTCGGCCTCCGCGATCTCGAGGACTAAACCTCCGGGATCGGCAAAACATTCACCCCATTCCTTCGTGGAAAAGCCCTCCCGCCATGACAAAACTCCCGCCCATTCTCGTGGCCGCATTCTGCTGCCTCATTCCGCCGCTCGTCCACGCTGTCGACAGCACGGAAAGCATCCCACGCGCCAAACCAGCCGAGGCGCTCCCGGATAGTGCCGACCTCGTCGTATGGCCGCTCAGCCCTTACCCCCGGATCGCGAGTGATTCCGTCGTGAACGCTGCCGCGTGGCTCCTCGACGCCCCGGCGGGGAAGCACGGATTCGTCCATACACGACCCGACTGCCAGTTGGAGTTTCAGGACGGCACGCCCGTGCGGTTCTGGGGGACCACGACGGTCTTTGGCATGTCCCTGCCCGACACGCCGGAGGATATCGAAAAGCTCGCCGACGCCATCGCCTCCGCCGGGTACAACATGGTGCGTTTTCACCACAACGACATCCCCCGCCGGGGGCTCGGCTATCTCCAGGAGAATCCCAAGAGCAACTCGCTGCTCCAGCCCAACGAAATGGACAAGCTGGATCGTTTTGCCGCCGAACTCTACAAGCGCGGCGTCTACGTGTACCTGGATTTCGCCGATTTCCGCCCCTTCCTGCCCGAGGACGGCATGGAGGACGGGGAGGCCATGAACCAGCTGGATAACAAGGGCTGGAAGGGTGTCTTCCCTCACCCCAGGATCGTGGAGGCCTGGAAGCGCGCGGTGACGGAGTTCCTCAGCCACGTCAACCCGTACACCGGGCGCAAATGGGGCGAGGAGCCAGGAGTCGGCACGGTCGAGATCATCAATGAAAACGGGCTGTTCTGGGATTGGAACTTCAAGGTGACCGACGGCATTCGCGCCTGGCACCAGCAGGAATGGAACAAGTGGCTGCTCGCCCGGTACGGGAATCGCGAGACGCTGGACGCGCAGTGGACGGATGCCTCCGGAACGAAGGGCCTCTTTGCCGATGAAGATCCGGCCAAAGGCAATGTCTTCGCGCCCAAGCTCGGCCGGTATCTGGAGTGGAACCGGCCGTACCGTTCCAAGACCAAGGGAGGCTCGCGGGTGAATGACTGGTACGCCTTTCTCGCGGACCAGGCGATGGGCTTTTACCGCGAGGCGGCGAAACACATTCGCAGCCTCGGGTTTCAAGGTGTGATCGTGGGGTCGCATGAGCTGCAGGGGCCGATCAATCAATATGCCGAGGTGCAGGGAACGGGCGCGATCGCGGCCCATCTCTACGCGCATGGCGGCCTGCTGGCCTGGGATGCGAGGCCGGGAGTGCGGGGCGTGGTGATGGATGGCGTCGACGCAAGCACCAGCAACTGGTTCTCCAATCTCCCCCGCATCAAGGTGCGCGGTGCGCCGGGGATCAATGGCGAGTGGACAGGGCGGAGCCTCACCATGAGCGCGGACTGCAACCTCGCCATCGCCGCGATCACGGCGCAGCAAAAGGTGACGCAGAGCCTGCACTTCAGCTTCGGGCATCGCTGGGTGGACGAGCCGGTGCCGGACTACGATTTTTCCTACAAGTGGCAGGAATACAAAAAGGCCATCACCTTCAACTACTCCTCGATGCACGATGTGCCGTGGATGGCGGTCAATCGCATCTGCGCCGCGCTCTTCATCCGGCGGGATTTCAAGGACAATAAAGCCAAAGCGGATATTGCCTTTTCCTCAGCTGACCTGCATGAGCAAAACCTCCACGCGCTGGGCTTGAGCGGCGGCGGCGGCACCATCGGCGACGCGGCGCTGTTTCTCCCGATCCTGCACGAGGTGGAGTGTGTTTTCTTTGATGAGGTCTACGAGGGCGACGCCGACGTGGTCTTCATGACGGGCCGCAGCGCGAGCGGGGACTACCGCAAAGCGAAGCATGCCGTGCTGGTGGGAGATAATCCCTATGTTGATCCGCATCACAAATCGCGCGACCTGGGATTGCCCGCCCGTACAGTGCGGCCCGAGGCCCGGATCGTGAATCTTACCAAGCCAGCGACGTTCACGGTCTCCTGGCCGTGGCCCGAGAGCAGGCAGCTCACCTTTGACGCGCTGGAGGGAGCTGTCGAGGTGGCGTCCATCCCCGAGGGAGCGAAGCCCATCGGCCTGAGCGCAGACGGGAAATACACCCTTGGCTGGCTGGATGACCGCTACCTCGTGCTGCCCAATGGGCGGGCCTTCCAGGATCAGATCGCGGATGTGCAGTGGCTCTACCGCCTTTATCTAGCGGCCTGCCAGCGATGGCAGATCGATACTGCGGATAATGCCGCCGGGAAGAGCTTTATCCAATCCGACACCGGGGAGCTGACGATAGACTGGGGACATGGCACGACGATCGTCGACACGGAGCGCACCCAGGGGTTCTCGGGGCTGATGGGATGGCGTGAGAAGAATGCGACCAAAAACCTCGAGGCCGCGATCGACCTCCCGTACGGGAACGTCCTTGCCACCAGCACGGATGGCCGGGCGCTAGGCGACTCGCGGAGAATCCTCCTCATCGCGGCAGCACGGATGCAGAACACCGGTCAGGTGCTGGGGTTGGATGCCAAAGGATTCCCCAACTACACCAGCATAGGAAAGGCTCCAGCCCTGATCGAGGCGCTACGAGGTCGCGTAACGCTCACATCCAGTCTGGCCTCGGACCTCAAGGTCCATGCTCTCGACGCGGAGGGACGCCGCCTCGGCGAGGTCCCAGCGACAAGAAAGGACGACAAGCTGACCTTTGACCTGTCTCCGAAATGGGGGACGCTCTGGTTCGAAATCACCACCGCCGACACCAAGGGCCCCGCCGCGCCGACCACCACGTGGCCGCTGGCGGAGAAGCCGCGGGCAGCGGCGCCGAAACCCGAGATGATCGCGCTCGCGGATTACTACCGTCTCGTGAATCGCTCGCTGGATCGCGACACGCCGACCGAGACCAAGGCATCGCAGTCATTCGCCAGCACCATCGACCTCGCGGCATTCCAGGCGCTGCCGCAGGGAGGTTCTCCCGCTTCCAACCAGATCACCATCCCGTTCGTACCGGGAGCCGCCCTCAAAGCGGATGGAAAGCCCGATGAAGCGATCTGGCAGAAAGCCCTCAACATCGACATGAACGAAGACCAGATCCCGGAGTGGCATTTCTTCGGCACGCACATCGTGGAGGGCAAGCGCCTCCATGACGAGGGCGGGCGGTTCTGGTTCGTCGCGACAGACGGCGGTCTCGCCGTTACCGCGTACATTCGCAAAGGCGAACCCGGCGTGGTGATGGAAAAGCCTGATTGGTTTCAAAATGACTGCGTGGAGATCCTGATCGACGCCGATGGGAAGGGCGGGAAGCCGGACAAGCAGATCTTCCTCGCCTACCGCACGCCGAAGAGCGATCAGGCCTCGGCGAGCGACCCCGCGATCCAGATCGGGCGGGCGGCAGATGAGAATGGCTACCTGCTCGAGGCAGTCATCCCGTGGCGGGCGTTGGGTTTCGCTGAGCGACCCACAGGCGAATTTGGCCTGGAGATGCAGATCGACTTTGCACGCCGGGGCTTGGGCCGTGCGCTGCAAATGGTCTACGGCACGGGAACCAACGAAGCGTTCATCCAATCCGAGAACTATCTCAAAGCTCGCATCGCTCCCTGATTCGCAACTCCGTCACTCAGGCACAGCCAATACACCATCATGAACCTCCGCCTCGCCTCCCTGTTTCAAAACCACGCCATCCTGCAGCGCGACCAGCCGCTGCCCGTCTGGGGTTGGGCCGAGCCAGGAGCCTTGCTGCGCATCAGCCTCGGAGGTCATGTGGCGGTGACGCAGGCCGGGGCGAGCGGGGATTTTCTCGTGCGCATGCCTGCGCTCCCGGCGGGCGGTCCGCATATTTTGTCCGTGACGATTCCGGCCACGGGAGAAACCCTCGAAATAAGCGACATCCTGATCGGCGAGGTGTGGCTTGCCTCCGGCCAGTCCAACATGGAGATGACGCTGGAGAGCTGCCTGCCCGTGAGCGCGGACGACATCGCGGCCGCCGATTTCCCGGAGATCCGTTTTTTCAACATTCCCAAGCGAGCGCATCTCGGCCCGGAGCGAACGGTAGAGGGCGAATGGGTGGCCATGAACCCGACCGCCGCGCGCCAGTGTTCAGCCACGGCCTTCAGCTTTGCTCGCCGACTGTATCGCGCCCTGGGCGTGCCGGTCGGGGTGATCTCGTCCTCCTGGGGCGGGTCGAATATCAAGAGCTGGCTCAGCCGTTCCGCCCTGGCGAGCAATCCCGATACCGCACAGTGGCTGGCGGATTTTGAAAAGGTCGCGTGGACGGAGGACCGCTGGGAAGCCATGAGCAACCCGGACCCCGACGGACGCGTCTGCAACCTTCCGAAGGACCCAGGCAATACCGGCATCGAGCGCGGCTGGCATCTGCCGGGCGCTGCGGATTCCGACTGGCAGAGCATCCATCTGCCCGCGACCTGGCAGTCCGCCGGACATCCGAATACCGGCGTCTTCTGGTTTCGGCGCACGGTCGAGATCCCGGCATTCTGGCTCGGGCGCGAGCTTGTTCTCAATCTCGGAGCAGCGGATAAGCAGGACATCACCTACGTCAACGGCCTGGAGGTCGGTCGCACGGGAAAAGATCGCGAGGATGCGTACTGGAATCAGCCTCGCATCTACACAGTGCCGGCCGCACTCGTGGACGGCCCCACGCTGAACATCGCCGTGCGGGTCTATTCCTTCGTCTACGACGGTGGGCTGACCGGGCCAGCGGCTGTGATGAATATTCACCCTGCAGGAAGTCCTGCAGAATGCCTGGGCCTTTCCGGCGAATGGAAATGCCGCCGCGAGCATGATCTCGGTCTCGTCCTGGAGACGCATCTGATGGGGCAGGGCGAGCGCAACACTCCGCACATCCTCTTTGATAACATGATCCAGCCGCTCATTCCCTACGCCCTTCGCGGCGCGATCTGGTACCAGGGGGAATCCAACGCCTCCGAGCACCATACCTACGCGCAGCTCCAGCGCGACCTGATCGAGGACTGGCGCAGGCAGTGGGGCCTCCCCGGGCTGGCCTTTCATCTCGTCCAGCTACCCGGTTTCAAGACTCCGCAGGACCATGAGCCGGAGAGCACATGGGCGCGTCTGCGCGAGGCGCAGGCGGACGCCCTGGCGCTGCCGGGGGTGGGCATGGCCATCACACTCAACCTCGGCGACGCCGACGATATTCATCCGAAAGACAAAATGCCGGTGGGCGAGCGGCTGGCACAATCCGCGCTGGCCATCACGTACGGGGCTGCCGTCACAGCCACCGGGCCGATATTGGACCGCATAGAAATCGACGGTTCGCAGATCGTTTGTATTTTCCGAAATGCGGACTCCGGACTCGTGACGATGGACCAGGCATTGCCGCGTACCTTCTTCATGGCGGGAACCGATCGCGTCTTTCATCCCGCCGAGGCTGTCCTCAAAGGAAATACCGTATCCGTGAAATGTCCTGCCGTGACCGAACCCGTCGCCGTACGGTACGCCTGGGCCGACAACCCGGCAGCGTCCAATCTCGCCAGTAGCGAAGGACTGCCAGCGAGTCCCTTCCGTACGGATAACTGGTAGGAGCTTGGGAAGTGGCGGGCGGATGAAGACCATTCTGAACGCCCGTCCCGTCGTCGCCGACAAACAAAAACACAGCTGCCAGACCGTCCGATCTGGCAGCTGCAATTTCCCCCAAACCCTTGCGCCTTCCGGCAGGAAAGGCGCGAAAGTTTCCCGCCTTAAGGATTACGACGGCGGAAGACCAGCAACCCGAGCAGGCTCAAGCTCAGGAGTGCCACGGTGCCGGGCTCCGGCACGGCGGTGAGGGTCAGCACGCCGGTCGAGTAGTCAAAGGTTCCCGCAGCCTCGGCCTGGGAAAAGGTAATGCTGCTGAAGGTTCCGGTTTGCGAGGAGAATCCGGTGAACAGCTGATACGATCCCACCTGCGTCGCCAGAGAGACGTCGATCACGAGCGCACCGCCGTAGGTCAGGGAAAGCCCCGTACCCGAGAGGGCGATCTGGTCGAATCCGGAGCCAGCACCCAGCGCGCTGCTGACCAGCTCCATCGTCGTGGTTGAAGAGGAGGCGAGCGAAAGATTGCCCCCGATGGTGACGATACCCGTACTGTTTCCCGGAGCGAGATTGCCATTCACCGTCAGCGTTTGTCCCGAGGCGAGGAGGACGCTGCCGTAACCGGAGAGCGTCTGGGACGCGCCGATCGTGTACCCGCCCGTCTTGGACGTGACATCGAGCGTGCCCTGTGAACCGCTGGTGCCGAGGTTAATGCCCGAGCTGCTGGAGATCGAGCCATTGGCCGCCAGGATTAGCGTTCCGGCGGAGACGGTGGTTGCGCCAGTGTAGGTATTGATCCCGCCGAGCGTCTGCGATCCAGCCCCGGTTTTGGTGAGGCTCATGCCGGTCGCTCCATCGGCGATGATGCCGGTGTAGGAGTAGGATTTGGAAGCACCAGTATTCAGCGTGATCGCTGTGACGCTGCCCGTGTAGCCGGAGTTGATCACACTCGCGAGGCTGGAGCTACCGGTGAGGCCCCCGAAGGTCGCGGTGGTGATGCCGGAGAGGGAGATCTTTCCTGCGCCGGAGGTGTCGATGGCGCTATTCTGCAAGGCCAGGCTGTTGCCGAGCACCAATACGCCGGCATTCACCTTGGTTGCGCCGGAGAAAGTGTTGGCTCCATCCAATCGCAATTGCGCATTTCCGGCCTTGATCAGCCCATAGCCATTGCCGCCATCTCCAATAGCCCCGCCGATGGTGAGGACTCGTGCAGTGTTGGTCGAAGTCGTCGTTACCGTGCGCGTGCCGGAAATGGTCACGTCGCCCGTGCCAAGATTCAGATCGCTTCCACTGACCCCGGCAGCTCCGAAGGTGAAGTCTGCGTTCCACGCCTGTGCGTTATTCGTGCTAAGCGTACGAGCAGATCCATAACCGTTTGTGATGGAGCCCCCGTTGATCGTGAACGTACCGGTTCCCAAGGCGGTCTGGGAGTATCCGAATTCCAAAGTCCCGGCGTTAAGCGTCACTCCTCCGGTGAAAGTACTATTACCACCGGTACCGGTGAGCTTTAGCGTTCCAGTTCCACTCTTGACCAGGGACAGTGAGCCGCTGCCATTGACGAGGGGACCGCCCAAGGTAATAGCTCCCAGGCTATTGTCCACCGTGATAACTTTTGCCCCTGCGCTGCCTCCCTGGATGTAGGAATTTATCGTAAAGGCGTTGGACGATGCGTTGCGAATAAGAAGAGAACTGCTCTGAAGCGCAATCGGCGCGCTGAGGGTATCCCCCTTGCTCGTGCTGATCTGGTTGATCTCCGCAGGGCTCGCGCCATTGTTAAGCACCAACGAGGTGCCGCCGGAGACGGTGAAGGAGTTCGAGCCATTGGTGTCGCCAATGTTCAGAATCCCGAACAGCTTGTTGGAACCATCCACTGTGACGATTTGATTCGCCGTAATATCAAAAGTGATGGCGGCAATGTCGCCATTACTTCCTCCCGCGATCGTATTGTTGAGCCAGTTGGAGGCGGTCGTCCAGTTGCCGCTGGCGTCCACATTCCAGGTGCCATTGGCCGCCTGACTGGAGAGCGAGGTACCGACAAGCGCGGCGAGCGCGATTGTGGAACGAGATAGTTTACTTCTCATGGATGTTTGTGATTTTCGAAATGAACAGAACCGATCTTCGGGAAACACGTGAGGGGATTTCATGTGGCGGGGTGGGGTGAAGTTTCGCTTCGAATTTAATTAGCACCCGCCCAATTTCCTCAAAAGGGAATACCCGGCCCATAGGCGATATTCACACCCGTTTGTTTGAACAATACGTGGCATTACCCGGAAAAGCGCGACTACCGCCAACGCCCATGCCATCGGGAAGAGCGCGGCGAGCCCTGTGTCACGAAAACACCGGGCGATCGCGGAAAAGCAAACGCCCGGACGTCATCGCTAGAGACGTCCGGGCGCGCTAATAGATTACGACTTTATAATCCTGCTATTGCTTCGTCTTGAACATGCCGACCCAGCCGGCCCAAAGCTCGTTGGTTTCTGGATTGAAGCGCAGCGTGTGAGGGCCGACGTAGGGAATGTTTCCCGTGATGTCGGTCCAGGTGTCTCCGCCGTCGGTGGTCTTGTGGATCGAGCCGAGCCGGAGGTTGCCCCAGTTGGTGCGGGAAACCCAGATGATGTTGGGATTGGTCGGGTGAACCTCGATGCCCACCATGGCGCGGGGCTTCTCGGGGAAGTTGGTGATCCTGGACCAGGTCTTGCCCTGGTCCTTGCTGCGCCAGAGCTGTTCGCCGGAGCAGTAGATGGTGCCGTCGGAGGCGACGACCACATTCCAGATGAAGACCTCATTGCGGAAGACCTGCTCCCATGACTCTCCTCCGTCATTGCTGCGCCAGACACCTCCCCCGTTGCCGCAGGCACCCCAGAAGATGCGGTTGGAATCGGTGGGGTCCACGGCCAGGCCGTAGAACATCCGGCGGCCTCCGGGTTGGGAGGCGAGCTGCGTCCAGGTGGCGCCGCCATCGTGCGACTTGAAGATGCCGCCGCCGATCTTGCCCGGCTCGGGATCGCCGTCGATGCCGAGATAGACAACCTGCGGATCATTCGGGTCCACCGCGAGAGCGCGAGGATACCCGCGGCCCCACATGGTATTGGGCATGACCACGTAGTTCGGAATGCCCTCGCGGATGACCGTGAATGTATTGCCATCATCCTCACTACGGATGATGCCCTGCGGCTTAACGGTGCTCCAGGGCGAGCTGGTGGAGATCACTCGCGTGTTTCCATTCACCTCATTGACGGCCATGCGCCAGTTGTGTCCGCTGAGGTCGTCCGTGTGCTTGAGCGGCCACAGCTGCTTCCAGTTCTTGCCATTATCGGAGCTCACGAGACTGCCCTCATCCATGGCAGAGGCATACACCTTGCCCTTGTGGAAGCGGATGTCGGTGATGCACGAGATATCCGCTCCGCGGCAGCGCTCGGTCCATACGACTCCGCCATCCGTGCTCAGGCTGGGACGCCAGTTTGTGCTGAGGAAGATCTCGGAAGGGTTCAGCGGATTGAAGGCGATGTTTGTCGGAGCGCTCAGGCGCGCCGATTTTCCGTCCGCGGACAGCATATCCATGGTGGGGTTGCCACTGGCCTCGTCCAGATCGATCTTGTTGGAGTATTTCCCCGCAGAGCCCCCTTCGAGCTCCTTGCCGCTGGCCTGCCAGGTATTGCCTCCATCCTCGGAGGAAAGGAACACACCGGTCCAGCTGGACTTGCCAATGGCGCAGACGTTGAGCGGATTCGATGGGTTCACCGCCACATCGAGGACGTCGAACTTGTCGGGGAAGCTGTCGGAGATTTTTTTCCACGTCGCGCCTCCATCAGTCGACTTCATTACGCCATCGGCAAAGAAGGAGCCGTAGATGATATTGGGATTCTTTGGATCAAAGGCGGCCGAGGACGCCTTGGCGGGAGTCTTGAGTTCCTTCCAGGTCTTGCCGGCATCCTGGCTCATGACCAGCCCGAGGGCGGCAGTGGCGGCAATGACCCGCGAGGGATCGCTCGGAGCCACGGCGACGGAGTAAAACGTGGAGGCCGGAGCATCGCCGAGATGAATGTTGCCAGCGGTCTGGAAGGCCTTGACGGCATCGGGATTTGAGAAATCCGCGAACGGAACAAGGCGAGGTTCACTGCCGCCTTCGGCCGGTTCAAACGCGAAGTAAAACCGCTTCAGCCGCGCAATCGCCGGGGTGGTCGGGATCGGGCCGGAGCACGTCAGGTCAAATCGTGCGATGGACGCGAAGTCGGGATTCACCGGCTGCGAAGCGGCCTCGGGGTGGGCCTTCAAATACTGCGGATCGTAGACAAAATCAGACGCCTTGAGCACGACGTCGCGCCAGGTCGTATCCTGGTACAGCGTGTTGAGGTTCTTGCTGCGGTAGGCGATGCCGTCCTTCGTCTTCATGATGAAGAATGCGTCCTTTGGCAGGGTGCCATCGCCCTTGAAGGTAAACCCGATGCCCTGGGAGCCTGCGCCAGATTCTCCCCCGGGGAATTTCGACAGCGTGAGGCTTCCAAAGTAGACGTTGTTCACCTTCCCATACTGCACACGCAGCACGCCGGGGTCCTCCACGGGCATCTTTTCCTCGTAGGCGATCTCCCAGGTCTGCCCGCCATCAGTGCTTTTATAGACTCTTCCCAACGGACTGGTCGCGTAGACATTGCTGCCATTGGACGGATCGACCGCGACGGAATGGATGCTCTTGTTCTTTTCGCCGGTGATGCGGAGGTCGTTCTTGTCAGTGCGCGGGAGCGTCACCCATGTCTCGCCCGCATCGGTGCTCTTGCAGAGTCCGCCCTCCGTGGCGGCGTAGACCGTGTCGGGATTGCTACGATCGACCGCCAGCGAAAAGACGCCGTAGGAGGCCAGCCCGTTGTTGATCGCCTTCCAGTTCAGCCCATGGTCCACGGTCTTGTAAGCCCCGCCGACATCGCCACCCATGTAAATGGTCCCGTCCTTTGACGGATGGTAGGCCGCGCAGTAGAAGAAGCCTCCCCCGCCCCACCCGGAATGCTCCCAAACAGTGGAAGCACCCGCGCCGTCAGAGGTCTGAGCTTGCAGGCCGGCCATTGGCAGCAAGGCGGCGATCGGGAGGATTTTGCGAAGGAATCGAGAGGGAACCGTGATACTCATGATGCAGAATTTCTGGTGAGGTGGAACAGATAGAGAGTGAAGAAGATCAGACTTTGGACCAATCGAAAACCACGCCGGTGTAGAGGTCCTTCTGGTTGGCGAGGCCCTCGTAAACCGAGTGGCAATCCGCCGGGCTGACGAGATGGGTGAGGAGCGGGTCGGTGTTGAGCTTGCCATGGGACATCATGCGCAGGAGCTGCTGCACGTTGTTCTCGATGGAGTGCTTGCAAAAGCCCGCCGGATCAGCCAATAGCGGATACCGCCACTCCAGCGCGCCCTTGACGGTAGTCTCGGCATTGCAGAGATGCAGTCCGCTCAGGAACGGAGTGACGTCGGCGACATGCGGGGCGCGAGGACTGCCGAGGAGAACGATCTCGCCAAAGCGGGCGGCGAGCTGCGGGGCGCTCTCGATCGCCACGGAGGAAAGACCGGTGGCCTCGATGACCGCAGCGCACATCCGGCCCTCGGTAATGGCGGCGACCTGCGCCTTCATTTCCGGACCGGGGGCGATCACATGAGGGATGCCGCAGGCCAGAGCCTGTTCGCGACGGCGGACGGACGGGTCGATGCCGATAACCTCGCATCCCGCCAGACCAAAGAGCTGCGCCGAAAGATTGCCGACGAGACCGAGACCGATCACTGCGACAAAGTCGCCCAGCTCCGCATCGGAGGCCCGCGACGCCGCCATGGACACCGCAGCCATCCGGGCGAAGGTGACCTTGACGGGGTCCAGGCCATCAGGCACGGGAACGACAACGAACTCGCCGAGGATGTGCTTGGCGTGGCGACCAAAGGAGAGGACGCGCTGGCCGACCGAGAGGTTCTTCACCTCATCTCCGAAAGCCAGGACCCGGCCGACAGAGCCATAGCCGGGAGAAAACGGCAGCGGCGCCCAGCTCTCCAGGCCGGCGCGGCAGGCTAGCTCGGTGCCAGCACTCACGATGCTATATTCATTTTCAATCAGCACATCGGTCGGACGGCTGATCACTGGCATGGGAAATTCCTCAAGCGCGGCGAGGCCGGGCGAAGGAAAGATGACACGAACGGACTGAGTTTTCATGGAATAAGCGGGGATGCAGCCATCAGTACCTGGCGGACTGGGTGGTAATCGGAAAATCGTCGGTGCGGAAGGGCGAGGCGGGAAACCCCTCGGCGTTATAAAGGTTGCAGGTCGGGTTGCTCGACCAAGCGTAGCGTACGGCGATTGGCGAGGGCACATGCGGGGATGAGACAACGACCTCGCCGCCTTCGATCTTTGCGTCGGCCCAGGTCCACTTGCGATCCTCCCCGCAAATGGCGAAGCCTTCCAGCTCGGACGAGCTATTGCGCACGAGCGAAGCTTTCGCTCCACTGTCGGAATCGACGCTGTAGGTGTCCGGTAGAGGCTTGGCTACGAGTCCTCCCCCGGTTCCGCTAAAGGTGAGGCGGATCTTGTCGCCGTCGACCTTCATCGATTCATACACCGGGCCGGAACCGACGATCTTCTGGCCATAGGTCCCGGCGAGAGCGAGAGCGGAGAGGCGCGCGCCGACATCCTTTTTATTGCGGGGATGGATGTTGAGAGAATCGCCCAGGTCGATCAGCACAGCCTCCCCGGTGTTGGGCGCCGAGAGCGTCATGGACTGCGCCTCGCGGAGTTCCGCCCAGCTGGAGTCGCCGGGCGCTGCGGACTTGTCGTTCTTATTGGCCAGCTGGCAGATGTAGAAGGAAAAGTCGCCCTGCCCCCAGCGGTTGCGCCAGTCAGCGATCATCAGTGGGAGAGCCTTGCGGTACTGATAGGCGCGCTCGATGTTGTTCTCCCCCTGGTACCATATGACGCCCTGGATGGCGTAAGGGATCAGAGGATAAATCATGGCATTGAAGAGATGGCTCGCAGCCTGCCAGGAGATCGGTTCCACGCCGGGAGGAGTGGGGAGCGCTGCGCGGGCCTCAGCGGTGAGCGCGGGAAACTGCTGCTCGACTCGTTTCATCCATGTGCCCGGAATCGCAGGCCTTCCGACGGTGATATAGGAAACCGTAAGGTCACTGGCCGGGTGGGTGAAACGAATCGCAAGAGTGGATTCCCCCGGTGCGAGGGCGGAGGTCGGCACGGTGTAGCGCCGCGGGGTGCGGGATTTTGCCGCCTGCTCGAGCGAGAAACGACCGATGGACTTGCCATTCCAGAAGACCTCCTCGATACCCGTAGTCCCCTCGCCGACCGTGATCAGCAAGGGCCGCGCGGCCTGCTCGGGAGTGATCTCGACCGTACGGCGCAGCCAGATCGCCCCGGCGTCCCCGAGCTTGCCGGGAACGGTCGCGGGCTGCCAGTCCTCGCCGTCATCGGGCACCGTCCCGGCGGGCTGATCCTGCCTCTGGTTGGCATCCTGCCAGTCCGACATGGCCAGCAGGTACTCGCGAATGCGGCGCGAATACGTCCGCAGATCCTCCTCCCGCTTCTCCATGCCCGCGGCGATCTCGGGATCGGACATAAGCGCTTCCTTGCTCGTCCATGTCTCGATCGGAGTGCCTCCCCAGGCGGAGAGAATCACCCCCACGGGAGCCTTGACGCCCTCCTGGAGGAACTTTCCAAAATAGTACCCGACAGCGGAGAAGCTGGCGATGGTATCCGGCCCTGCGACCACCCACTTGCCCTGATACCCCTTGATCGGAATAGCCGCCTCCGCCTTGGTGACAACGAAAAGGCGCAGTTGGGGGTTGGTCGGAGCAGCCAATTCCTTGGCGGCTTCCGGCGTATTGGCCAGGGTCCACTCCATATTGGACTGGCCCGAGGCCAGCCAGACCTCGCCGACCACGACATCGGGGATGGTGACGGTATTCTCCGCCTGCACCACGAGGTCAAAAGGTCCGGAGGCGCTCCGGCTCAGATCGAGTTCGACCTGCCAGCGCCCCTTGTCATCGGCGACGGTCCTGGCTGCGGAATTTCCGAGCGACACGGAGACCGCCCGCCCGGCTTCCGCCTTGCCCCACACGGGGACGCGCACGGCTCGCTGCAGCACGGCATGCTCGGAGAAAATGGCAGGCAGCTTGACCTCCGCCACGGCCATCGCAGCCGGAAACGCCAGGCCGAGATACAGCGCGATCCAAAACAGTCGTCTCGTTGTCATTTTATAGGGGGAGAGGGCAAACCCGGGACAGCGGACCGATCACTCCTTGATCACGCAATCGACGATCGAAAAACCCGCGACCGGAGCCCCGAAGAACTGGATGCGCACGGCGGAAATGCTCGCCAGTTGATCCTGGTCCGCGAGACCCTTGAGCGCCTCGGGCAAAGTCATCTTGACCGTATTTCCTGCTTCCGCAGCGCTGATGTCGACCTTCACGTTGAACTTTGCATGCACCGTCTCGCCATCCTTGTTAAAAAAGGTGAGAGCCAGTTGCACCGGCTGAGGTTCCTTCGTCGTCTGGCCCTGGGCATCCTTCCCGGGCTTGAAGGTAATCTCGACGACCCCATTTTCCCGGAGCTTGTCGGTCAGATCCAGCCCACTGCCCGGATTGGCGGAAAGAATGACGCCTGCAAAAGGCTGGGCTCCACTCTGGATGCTCACGTCGAGGACAGTGGCGCGCTTGCCCTCGGCGTCGACCTGGAGGACGGCAGGACCACCCCACGCAGAGGCCTTCCAGCCATCGGCGAAACCACCTTTGGAGGAATAAACCTCAAATGGCGAAGCGGCGAGAGCGGCGGCAGAAAACACGGACAGGAGGGGCAACATCAAGCTAATCACGCGAAGTTTCATAAGCGAATCGGGAGGGGGTTTGTTACGCCCAAAGGAACTCCCATACGCCCCCACATGACAGCCCAAAGTGCCGCGTGAATTTGCATTTTCAGAAATTTGTTTAAACAAATCACCCTTTGGTGAATCTGACCGGGAAAATCTCTTTCGCCATTTCGTGTCCTGCGCTAAGGGTCGCTCAAATGTCCTATGGAGTGATACTATCGGACTCTGTCCAGATCCTGCGACGGTGGCTTGATTCCTCGAACCTCTCCCCGGGAAACCGCCTCCCCTCGGAGCGAGTGCTCGCCCGGGAACTGGGCATGAAGCACAATGCCATCAACCGCGCGATGTCGCGCCTGCTGGGCGAGGGCGTGGTGCGCAGGGATGGCTACAAGCTCTTCTACGCAGGCCTGGAGAAACCGGAGGAAAGCCGCTTCGCCTGCGATCTGGTCATCGCGCGGCGGTCATTTTTCACGAAGGGCTACACCAAGCTGGCGAAAGAACTGGGCATCGAGCTGCGGGTGCACCAGTACGACTCCGGCGGTGATGCGCTGAGCTACTTTTATCACCTCGACACGCTGGAAACGGAATGCGTGATCTTTGAACCGCCACATTTGATGCCTGTCCCCCTCTGGGAGCCTGCGGTGAGAAAACTGCTCTCGCACGACATCCCGGCGATCAGCGCGCGGCAGGCGGCTCCCGGCGTGCCCTGTGTGGATCCCGACTACACGCGAGCGGTGGAGCTGGCGGTCTCGCATCTGCGGGACATAGGCCATCAGGAGATGGGGCTCCTCACGATCTCGCCGCGTTCGGAATCCGGCAAGGAGATCGTCTCGGCCTGGAAATCCCTGAGACTCCAGAAAGGCCTCTCCTCGACAGCGAGGAGGATCGCCTACTACTCCGAGGGCCGGGAGGACGACATCCAGATGATCCTGAAGAAAATGGACGGCGACTGGAAAGACGTATCGTCGCTGGTCATCTACTCGGAGCATGAACCCATCGGGCCGCACCTGCTGGAGGGCCTCGCCCGCACGGGGCTGCGCGTGCCTCAGGATCTCGCCATCGTATGCATCGGCGACCTCCCGCACCTCGCAGCGACGAACCCTCCGTTAACAGCCATCTCCTTCGATGCGCCGCTGATGCAGGAAGTGATCTTTGGTCTGGCGCAACGGCTCACGCGTCGGCGGCAGGATCTCCGCAGCCATTCCTCTGCGCCGAGGATTCGCGTGCAGCCGCATCTCATTCGGAGGGCATCCACCGACGCTCCCGGTCCCATCCCGGTCAAGGCCAGCCCGGCCTCTCGGAGTGCAGGCGCGACATCCACGGAGTTCGCCGCCATGTCGTCGGCTGCGGCGGCGGACTTTGCGCAGTTGCTGAATCGCCGTTACCCGATGACGTCCAGCGCCAACGAATCCCGCTTCGAACAGGTCGATCTCGCGGAGTTCGTCAACCGTCCCCTGAACTTCCGCAAGGGATGGCTCGGCGACCTGCCGCTGACCAACTTTGCCATCGGACGGCACAAGATCCATGGGGTGCCCTTTGAAGTGCTCGGAGGCCACGCGCGAGGCGATTGCGGCGTGATCGTCTTTCGCTCCACCTCAAACAAAACGGGCAACTCGCGCGCCCTGCCGTCACGCCTGCGCATCCCGATCGAGACGACCGCGCAGGCCATCTACATCCTGCATGGCTGCGGCTACAGCCGGTATTTATCACCCTTTGCGCAATACGACTTTTACGCCGGGCGCAAGCACCTCGGTTCCGTGCCGCTCGTCTCCCTTGGCTATCCCCCGCCGGATGGAGACACGCGGAATTTTGAGAAGGAGGCGATGAAAGCCAACATCCAGGACTGGTGGTCGGACTTTCCGCACCTCGACTTCCCCAGCGCCTGGCGGGCTCCGGTCCTGGAGGGAAAGACCGAGTACCCCGACCGCAATGTCTATCTCTACACGTTGGAGTGGAAGAATCCCTTCCCGGGCCGCACGATCACCCACATGGAGATCGCAGTGGATGCGGAAAAGCCGACGACCCTGGGCGTGCTGGCGATTTCCACGCTCAAGCCGGAGCCCGCACGCGGCTGATCATCCGGCCTTTTCGTTCCGAGGGACGGAAAGGAAATTTTGTTCGAACACTCGACTGAGAGACTGCATCCGGCAGGTTGTTTAGGATTTCAGCTCCGGGACCCGCGCTCCCAGAATAGCGGAGATGTCCGCCCCTAGCTATGAAGCCCTGGCTGGTCTCCTCGACGCCCAGCCATCGATCCCCTTTCGCCCGGGAATCGGACACTTTCTCACTCAGCACCCATGAACCTTCTGGCCCATTCCTACCCGTCATCCCTGCCCCGCTCCACCCGCTTCCGCGCCACTGCTGACGGCCAGGCGCTCGACGTGCTCACCCACCCCTCCGCGGATCACGCGTCCTTTGAATGCGATGGCCCCGTGGCGATCGAGATCGAGTGCAGCGAAAGTCCCTCCGAGGTGAAGGTGCGTCCGCTCCGGCTCGATATCGAGGCCGAGATCCAGGGCAACCGCATCCGCTTCCTCGCGCCGGGGCCGCAGGCTCTCCAGGTCGAGGTGGATGGCACCCATCTGCTGTACGTGTATGCTCTCGCCCCCGCGGCCCCGACGCCGCAGGGTCCCGATGTGCGGATCTTCCGAAGCGGCGCAGTGCACGAGGCCGGGCTGATCGTGCTCAAGGACGGCGAAACCTGCTGGATCGAGGCGGGAGCGGTGGTGCGGGGCAGCATTCGCGCGGCGAATGGCTCGGGCTTTCATATCGGCGGCTATGGCATCCTCGATGGCGGGTACTGGCCCGAGCACGAGGGGCGCTGCCGCAAATCGCTCGTCCTCGATCACTGCCGGGACTCGCGGGTCGAGGACATCCTCATGCTCGGACCGACCAGCTGGATGCTGGTCCTCGGAGCCAGCGAGGACATCACGATCAAGGGCATCCGCCAGATCGCCGGGGATATGAGTTCCGACGGCATCGACATCGCAGGATCGCGGCGCGTGCGTATTTCCGGCTGCTGCCTGCACAATGGCGACGATAACATCGCCATCAAGGCCATCTGCAACAAGGCCGGCCAGGACGACCGCGTCCCCCTCGGTTTCCCCGACGAAGACTGGGACTGCACGGTCGAGGATGTCGTGGTGAGCGGCTGCATGTTTTACAACACGCATGGCGGCTCCGCGATGGAGATCGGCTACGAGACGATCACCGAGCACATCCGCAACATCCGGTTTGAAGATATCGACGTGCTGGCGGTCCATCAGTTCGGATCGGTCTTCGGGATTCACAATGGCGACCGCGCCCGGGTCGAAAACGTCGTCTGGGACAACATCCGCATCGAGCATCATTTTGACACGCTGATTGATTTTCGCGTCCTGCGCTCGCGCTGGAACGTCGATGCCGAGAGGGGCTTCATTCGCAATATCCAGATCCGCAATGTCGATGCCCGGCAAAGCGTTCACAACCCCGGCTACACCGTGAGCATCATCAGCGGGTACGACGCCGACCATCCGGTCACGGGTGTCGCCGTGGAGAATTTCGTGCTCGGCGGGAAGCTGGTGCGAAGCGCCGACGATCTCGATCTCGTCACCCGCCACGCTCACGGCATCACCTTTGCCGCCGAGGCTCCGGTCGAGAGCAGGCCGCCCCTGCCGCAGGCGCGCGAGCTGGCCGTAGCACCCTAGCCCCCACCCTTCACTCCCAGCCCCACGGGAGAAAACAAACCATCCGCACCGCCGCAGCCAGCTCCACCGGCCCGGCACAAATCTTCCGTTTCTCAAACGACAACATACAACCGATGCAAAAGCTAAAAATAGGAATGGTGGGAGCCGGCTTCATCGCCGACTGGCACCGCAATGCGTTTATCACTCTCCCCGAGGTCGAGTTTGCCGGCATGTGCCGGAATGACTCCGGAGCCAACGACCCGCAGGCCACAGCGAACCAGGTCGCACTGGATAAGAAGTGTCGGGAATGGAACATCCCGGCGTACCCGAGCTTTGAGGCGATGGCTAATGATCCGTCCCTCGACGCCCTGATCATCGGAAGCATCAACCCCTTCCACCACGCCCAGATCCTCGCGGGCTTGAAGGCGGGAAAGCATCTCCTCGTGGAAAAGCCGGTCGTCACCGAAATCGCAGAAGTCGACGAGATTAAGAAACTCAGCGCAGCGACCGGCAAGGTGGTCTTCCCGGGCCATAACTTCGTCTATCGTGGAGCCGTGCAAAAGGCGAAGCAGATCCTCGCCAGCGGGGCTCTCGGCCGTCTGGTCTCCTCCTCATTCGTCTCCAGCCACACCATCAGCGAGGCGCACGCCACGGGCTGGCGCGCGAAGAAGGCGCTCTCCAAGGGCGGTGCGCTGATGGATAGCGGCCACCATCTCGTTTACCAGATGCTTTACCTGCTCGGAATGCCGGTGGCCCTCCAGGCCTTCTGCTCCCGGCAGGTCCTGGTAAACATGGAGGGCGAGGACACGGCGCAGGTCAACGTGAAGTTTGCCGACGGTTCGGTGGGCCTCATCCTGCAATCGTGGGCCTCCGGCATGGACCAGGGGATCAGCGGCATACGTATCCTCGGGGAAAAGGGCAACCTCATCATCACCGACGCGCTCTACCACAACGGCGAGCGCATCGACGGCGACGTCGAGTATGGGGATTCCTTCAAGGGGCAGGCCAAGGCCTTCGTCGATGCCGTACGCCAGGGCCGGGCTCCGGTATCCACGCTGGATGATGTGAAAAACACGCTCCGCCTGATCTACGCCGCCTACGACGACGAGGGCAAGGTCACCCGCTTTGCCTAAGCCTGATCGGAAAATTTAAAGCCTGCTCACGGCGGAGAGCCACGCTCCGCCGTGGGTGATCCAATCCTCGTCCGTAAACGAGGTCGGCGCGTCAAACTCCCGCTTCGGAGGCACGTCCCAGACGAATTGTTTGCCAACGCTGAAGCCGTTCACCACAGCGCCGCGCACGTTGAAAAACGCTCCCGCCCAGCGCTTGCCCACGCTATTGATCATGCTGACGGGCAGGGTGCGGCCTGGCGTGACGTCGCGTTTCCAGACGACGCAGCCCGAGATGCATTCCTGCGTGAGCCCGGCGTTGAGCCCCGCGATCCAGAGCAGGTTGCGATAGGCCAGTTCGCGGAGCCTGTTGTCGGGAAAGAGCTTTCCCAGTTCGAGGGCGAGAGCCGCCGTGAGAGCGTAGGCGGAGTTAAACCCATGCCACGCCCCGGCAAAGGAAAGCAGCCCCTCCTCGGGGAAATCCCCCAGCGGGATGATACCAAAGGGATTCGCGTCGCAGGCCGGAATGAGATAGCCGAAGGCAAATCTCTCCAGCGTGCGCCGCCAAAGCGGGGCGTCCGGATGGTCGGGCAGCTGCCTCAAGGCCAGGAGGAACGGGAGAAGGTAATTCGGATAGGTCGCCCCGACGTCCGCGCCGACAACGCCCTTGGGAAGATGATGAGACCAGGAGACCTCGATGAGCGGACCGTCATCAAACAGGCGGAAATGACCGAAGACCTCCCTTTCTCCCTCCGGAATCTGCCGGGCGGCGATGCGGCGCAGATCGGCGCAGGCTCGGTCCACGTAATCCCGCTCCCCCATCTCGGCCAGGGCGAGGGCCGCCCAGGCGTTCAGGACGAGTTCATGCGTCATCCACTCGACCGGCGGGACATAGTCCGCGGGAGCGCCATGCACGCAGGCCAGCCAGCCATCAGGACCAGGAGGCCGCGCTTTCATGAGCCACCGCATGCCGCGGAGGGCGGCGGACCGGAAGCGTTCGCGCACCCCGGTGTAGGTATCGCCGGTAAAGGCGGAGACAAAGGTCTCGCCCGTCAACAATCGCGCACTCATCGCCCACGCGATGACGGCCTTGGAAACATCACCGGTCAGCACCATGGACTCATGGGTGCGCAGTCCATGCACCAGCCCGCCGTCTCCAGAATGCAGCTCATCGCAGCGCTCCTGGCACCGCACCAGATACTCGCAGCCCATCACGATCTGCAGCTCGAGACGTTCGCACTGCGGCGCCGTCATTTCGGCTCCCCGGAGCTCCAGCAGGTCGCAAAGCCCGATCACGCACGACGCATGGCTGTTGGCTTCCTGCAATGCCGCTCCGCAATCCTGCCACCCGAAGCCGGAAGGGGCAAAATGGACACGCGTCTCCATCTGCTCCAGCCCGACATACTCCCAGGTCTCGCGATAGATCAGATCGTCGGCGATAGAGAACGTCTCCCGTACATCGCGCAGCTCCGGCACGCCCTCGACCCGGATCTCATATGTCCCAGAGGGCAGCTCGAATGTCGCAACCCACCAGCCAGCCCCCCAGGTCTCGCCCCATGGTGAAAACGATCCCACCAGCGCCTCTCCGCCACTTCTCGGCGTGATAAGCCAGACAGGAGCCGGACCAGACCATCCCGCAGGAACTCGCAAAAGCACACGCTGGGGAGCGCCGGTGTCGTAGCCAATCTGCGAAACAAGAAGGCCGAAAACCGGCGGCGAGGATGTCATAGCTGAGAAAAGGGGCGGAGGGCTTGTGCCGACAATCCTCCCGTCCGCCCGGGGCAGCTTATTTCAAGCGATTGTCTGCACGATTGCCCTCGCGGCGTTCATGGCCACCAACGTCATCAGGGCGAAAACCGCTTCGAACTGAGCACGCGGAACCGGTAGAACGAGTCGAGAGTCGGATCGGCCGTCGAGCTGTTCGATGAGTAAACGGAAGCCGACGCGTAGTCGGGAATGCGGGTATCGGCGGGATCGATGTAGCGCTCGATCACCTGCGATCCCCGGTACTCGCTCGTGACCGCATCCTTGCCCTCCACCCACGTAGCGGGATCAGTGCGGCTGGATTTCTTCAGCGCCTGCACGCGGAAGTGCACCGTGTACGTGTTCGACTTTGTCGTCAGGCGCGGGTAGATCGTCGCATAGGGCCGCTCGCGGCTGTTATCCCCGGTCGGGCGGTGGGTTAGCCAATACGACTTCATCCCAGAGTAGGTCACGCCGGAATCCTTGGGAACGAGAGATATCCCGCATATTTCCGCCGCCGAGCGAAAAAGGTCGTTCCGGGAAAACCGATCGGCGAAGCCCTTGAGGGTTTCGTCCGCGTTGACTGGATAGCGAACGGGCAGCAGCGCCGTTTTGCCACTGTAGGACTTGTAGTTGGCGACGTCGCTGTCGGCCACGGCGATGACCTTTTCCGACTTCAGGATCGCGCGGATGCCGGTATCGCGATTGATGTAGGTAAACGGAACGATCTGGTAATTCATGTTGATCCGTCCCGCCGTGGAGAGCGGCTCGCTGATGGGATATGGCTCCACGACAGGCATGCTGAAGAGATCCAGCAGCAGATAGTCCGGCGGCACAGTGAAGGGTGGCCCGCCGACCGGAGTGCCAAGACCACGATGGTCCTCTGGAAACGGACGAAACAAGAGCGTCTGCCAGGGCTTGTTGGCAAAAACCTCGCTCGGAAGCGATCCGAACATCACAGCGGAGGGGATCTGCCGGTTCGGAGAAAACAGCGTCATCGTCTGATCATAGGAATCGGCATGATACTGGTAATAGGGACTGCTTTTGCTCGTCGCAGTCCCGTCGCCCTCGTCGACCTTGTTGATATAAGGTCCGTCGGAGATGTAGCCGAAGCCATTATCCCAGTCGCCAAGGACCTTGCCGCCTCCCCCGCCCATCCGGACGCCGTCATCATTGAGAGCGCGATAGCCAAAGTCAAAGACTGATGCCATCTGTGAGTAGGGACTTTGGGTGTCGGCGCTGCCGTTGCTCGTGTAGGTGAGCGGATACTTCACATACAGCGAAGGATTGAGCTCGAGCAATTTTCCGGGCGTTGCTCCGTAGTACGGATAGTTCATCCCCGTGCGGAGGGAGTGCGCCATGAAGTCGCTCGTACTGTCGTATTTCACATTGGGCGAAAAGTAGGAGCTCGGAATATCAGGCTGGGCTGCCACCATGCGGGGGTCGCCATCCGCGAGCTCCACACTGCGCACCACGTCGGTAAATTTTCCGTCAGCCCTTCTTCCGAGAATCCATGAAACGGTCTGACGCTGCCCAGAACTCGCAAGATCACCGCGCGCATTGAGCCGTCCGCCGTATTTTTTAGCTTTCGCGTCAACCGGGCCAACAAAGGTCCGGAAGTCTCCATACACGACCTGACCGCCATCCTCCGCACGCGGACTGGACAGACTGCCGACCGTGTTGACCGGCGGGAGATTCGGCACCGGCCATCCACCGACGGGGGAGGAAGGAATACTGATGGTCAGCTTCTGGATTTCATTCGGGGTATTATTCTGGTTGTCCAGGATCGTGACCGTAATGAGACCGCCCCCGAAGTTGAATTTCCCACCGACCGGAAAGTCGGTGTCCGTCTCAGTGTAAGCGATGAAGGGATAGACATCCTCGCCGGATGAAACTCCCAGGGTTCCCGATCCCTTGCTGGCGACAAACGGAGCCCAGCCCATCAGGCCGCCAACGAAGGTCTCATTGACCAGGGCATTCCATACCGTGAAGGGATAGCCCATCCAGGAGCCGGAGGGATAGGCTTTGAACGTCGCCTTTGCGGGGAAGCCCACCATCGGGAACGTGGGCGTAGTCGGGTCGGTCACCGGCCCCCAGCGAAAATTGTGCAGCCCTTCGATCTTCACCTGAAACTTGGGATAAATATGCATGAATCCCCGCGAAGGATCGAAGAACTCAAGGAACAATGCAGCCTGCACGCGGACCTTTCCCTCCTTCACTCCCTTCGTATTATTAACAGCATCCCAGGCATTGACCGCGACCGGAGGCGCGAGCGTGGGCGAGTTTTCCCCATTGGCGATGAACATGAGGAAGGCCTTGCTCACGGTGGGGAATCGCCCGAAGCCCTTGGTGCCATTTTTCGTGTCGAAGATGGGTATTACCTGCCCCTGCCCAAGCTTCACCGAGTCGCCGGGGGCATAGGGGTTGGCAACCCGCGTATCGTAGAGATTTGCGCAGCGGATGTAGTCAAAGATCTCTGTCAGGATCTGGTCGCAGTCTGAAGCCCCTTGGGAGTTCTTGGTTTTGTATTTGCTCTGAAAATCCCCCCCGAACCCCGGGATTGGCTGCGATGTGAGATAGCGCAGATAATCCATGAGCATGCGGTTGCGCTCCAAGCCTTTCTCAGAGCCATTGGTCGGCAGGTCCTCAGTCGAGCTTTCGCTACCCCGCTTCGTGGGATCGGTGCTGCGCTGAAAATAGTATTTGTGCCCATTGACCGTGGAGCAAAAGGCAAACTGCTGGTCAAAGATGCTGCGGTCGCTTTTGTCATTGGTGCTGCTGACCGGCCAGATGCACACGCGGGGCTTGTTGAAAAGATTCACATCGGGTGCGCGGCTGTTGGCCGTAAGGAAAAAGCGACTTCTCTCCAGTTGCTCCCGGTTCAGCCCCTGAAGGGAGCGCTCGGAGCCTGAAAGCGTGGGAGCGAAGATCAGTTCATCGATCGTGGCGTAGAGACGATCCGAATCGAGAGTGATCTGCGGGACAGTCGCCGTCCCGAGCTTCACCGTTTGCACGGTGCCGCCCTTCGATCCGCCGCCGGAAATTCGCGGCGTGATGGCGTAGATCTGGTCCGCCGTGAGCGTGGGGAAGACGACGCTCAGGCTCGTCATGGCGGGATGTCCCGGATAACGCTGAAATTCCTTGTTCATGGGCTGGTTCAGCGAAAGGGTGTTGAAGTCCTCGTTGGAGAGAAAGCGAGGCATGTCCATGTACACGCCCTCGGAGGCCGTATTGACATTGACCTTGCACGTATCGTCATCGGTCCAGAAGGCGATGCGTCCCGTGATGGGGTTGCTCGCCGACGGGCGCTTGGATGAGGGGGCGTCGTTAAACGTCGCCGTCGTGCCGCTCGTCGCGTCCGCGACGGTCACTGTCCCGTCCTGGAGCACGTAGAGCCATTTCGTCGGCATGGGCACGGGCGTGTTGGTCACCGAGATGGCGCTGCCGGAACTGTAGTTCACCTTCGTCGCATCGACCGAGAAGCCCTCCACATCCGGCAAACCGTCATTATCCGCGTCGTATCCCAGATACGCGGGCACAGTCGTTCCGTCGCGATTCTTTGACAGTGAACGAATGGCGTTGCCGTCGAGGATCGGAAACACGGCGGAATTGCCGGAGACGACGGGGCTGTTCAGGTCGGTAAAGAGGGCTGGTTTCGAGCTCCACTGCGCATCGACATCAGACTTCCCGGGCTCGAAGGCGGAGATCTGCGACGAGTTCACCACCATGGTATCGGAGGAGTAAAGTTTGTAATAGGCCTTGGCCGCGCCCTTCTGATCGTAGACGCGGATCATTCCCGGCTGGGAGGCCCACGTTTCCTGCACGCCATGGTCGGTCGCGGCCTGGATCGCGCCGATGGCGATCTGCACGGCGGAGTCCGCCAGCTGCTTGGATCGTGCTCCATCGGCGTAGCCCTTCGCCCCGGAGTGCTCCGTCGTGACGTTGGAGAGAAAGGCGATGATGAGCGCCGTGATCAACACGAGAAACGCGAGCACCAGCACCAATGCCATGCCCCGGGTACGGGACCCGGCAGCGAAAAGTACACCGTCGCCTGGAGGGGAAGTTCTCATTTCAGAGTCAGTTCTTTTGTTCCCGGCTCCACTTGGCCGCCTTGAGCGCGACATTCATGGTGAAGATCCGGTAGCTGAGGTTGAGTGATTTCAGATTGCTTTCGAGTTTCTGGAGATCCAGTTCATATCTGGAGGCATCCGTGAACTCGCAACCGGCATAGATGGGGGCCATGTCGGGCGGAGAATCCCCGTTTTGGAGACGGATAAACGACGTCTCATCGACCGCCACCATGGTCACCTGGACCACGGGGGGGAGCTGGTTCTTGGGATTGATCGTCGGGTCGGACTTCGCGTCGGTGGAGTCGTACTCATAGGTCGGAGCCAGCTTGATTCCGGTCGGGTCCTCCTGGCTGGAGAGCTTGGGCAGGAGGATGAGCGCCACGATATTCTCCGCGAGCACCCGGACGGGCCGGGTCGACGCCGTGTAGGGGGCGGTGCCATTGACCGCGGACAGGAACCAGGAAGCGTCCTTGTAGCCCGCGTTGCCGCCAGCTTTTTGCGCCTCGTCATAGAGGGAGAAAGACTCGGCTGGACCGACAACCTCCATCAGACGGGAGCGATACCGCTCGCGGGGCGCATTGCCTCCCTGGTTGACAAAATCGGGCCTCCAGTCCTTGTCGCTGCCGAACTCGAGGAAGAATCCGCACGTATTCATAAGCGTCCCGAGATCAGCGTAGTTGGTATTGTTAACGTAGCCCAGGGGAGCGGTGAAGAAGACTCCGTGCGTCCTCGCGGTCGAGTCGGAAAGCAAGGCCGAGGCCGGGCCGCTCCGGAACCTGAGCTCGGACTGCCGGGAGTAGGATTTGGGATCATTGGGATTGTCGTAGTCCCAATAGGGATTGAGCGTGGCCTGGCTTAGCTTGCTGGTGATGGACTCAAAGGCCTCGCGCGCCCCGCGAAACTCCTCGATGCGGCCGCTCGCATAACCCCAGGTCCGGCGGGTCGCATCGATGATGGAGGCGATGATGAGGAGAAGCAGGGCGAGGATCGCGACGGAGACGAGCAGTTCGATCAAGGTAAAGCCGCGCGATCGCCGGGAATACGAACCGGCTGCAAACAAGGCGCTCATCGATTTTTAGCGACAAAAGCCTCGGAGGTCACCATGGCCACCGAGCGATCATTCCACATCCCGGTGGAGGCGTCGGTGGTCAGCGTACGGTTGCCGGGGTTGTTGACGATCTGGATGGTCACGGTCGCGAGCTTGCCATTGCTCGCCGTGGCCGAGCCGCCCGGCAGGTCGGTCGCAGGCTTGACCCAGGTCTTCACGTGATAGACTGCCGTGGCAGGAGCCTTAACCTCCGAGCCCTGATCGTCAAAATAGCGGGGCGAGACAAGGAACGGCTCGGTATGCCCGTCCACCAGGACATCAAAATCCGTCTGCTGGATATCATTAATGATGCGCTGGGTGATCTGCGCGCTGATCGAGGCGTCGATCGCCCGGCGAAACGTCTGCAGCCCGACCGGGAGCACGCCCACGAGCGCGACGAAGGCAAAAGCCACGATGCCGATGGCGATAGTGACCTCCACCAGGCTGAACGCCCGGCGGGCCATGGCGCCACGACGATGCCTAAGGGTGATAGATGCGTGTCCGCCCATTTGCCGGATCGATTTGAACGGTTGAGTAATCCGCGGGAGCCTTGGAGAGACTGTCCCCTTCGGAGGCATGATGCAGGGTCAGAAACCACGAGGAGTTGGCCGTGGAGAGATCGGTCGAGCCATCGGGCAGGAACCGAAACTTTACACACTGATAGGATTTCCCAACCTCCGGGAGCGAATAGCCGACATCGGCGCCGCTGCTCGGAGTCTTGATGATCGACGACAGGGTCGAACCCGAGTCGATCAGGACGGAAGAGGGCAACCGGCAGACCCGGCCAAGAGGCTGGGCTACGCCGGAGTCGAGGATCTCAAAAGTCTGGATCGCGCGAAACTTTCCGCTCCCGGTCTCCGGCGGAACGGCATATTGATAGATACGCACCTCGACGCTGCGGTTTTTTGAAATAGCCATCTGCCGGGCGAGGCCCAGTTGCTCGCTCAAGATCTGTGAGCCAGTGCGCAGATCGGAGGCTCTCATGACCGACGAGACCGCCGGCATGGTAAACGACGCTATGATGCCAAACACAGCAATAACGGCGAGCAGTTCCAACAGGGAAAAACCTGCCGATGCGCCGCGCGGTGAGAGGAATATCTCGCCACGCCGCGACTTGTGCGATTTCTCATGAGATCCGGCTGTAGACCGAGACCAAGCCATATCTGGAAGCAACGGGGAATGCATGGGGGAGGGCTGGGTGGAAATATCCTAGGTAATTTCTTCAAACACCAGAGGATGCTGGAACCGTGTTCGGATTTTTCGTCGAATTGTTTAAATAATTTCAGGACGCTACCGTACAATTCATGGGGGAGTCATGTCATCGGATCGCACCTCCCGGCAGGGCTCCCGCGTCTTTTTGCCGCAAACCTGCGACGACCCGGGTGACGCCTTGCTAAGAAACACGTCCGACCTGGGTCAAAATTAAAACAGGTAATGACAAAGTAAAGAAACCGCAGGCGGGTGAAACGGGTATTTCAATATTTTGTTCAAACAAAATCCCCTTTCCACCTGCGGCCGCACGCAGGCAAAAGAAAGGCGGGCTGGCCGGATGCGGTTCTGCCCGCACCAGCCAGCCCGCCTTGGCAGGCAGCGATTTTTTTCCCGCCAGAGGAAGAGTACCTAAAGAATCAGCGATCAGGCAACGTTGCGACGAGACTTTGCGCCGCCGAGGCGGCGATTGGCCCGGATGAGCGCGATGCGCTGTTGCACGCTGGCGGCGGACCGCAGCCCGTCGGCGGGGGTATTCTTCACATAGTCGAGGAGCCGAGGAATCGTCGTGCTCGCGACATGGAGGCGCGTATCGGAGGAGGCGTAATAAATCAGCACCGTGCCATCCTTGCGCGCGACCCAACCGTTGCTGAAGACGACATTGGAGACATCCCCGATGCGTTCCTCACCGACCGGAGCGATGAAGTAGCCCTGCGGGCGGGCGATGATCTTGCGAGGATCAGTCAAATCTGTGAGGAAGAGATACAGCACATAGCGGAGTCCGGCGGCGGTGTTGCGCACGCCATGGGCGAGGTGCAGCCAGCCCTCCGGCGTCTTGATGGGCGCGGGACCCTGGCCGTTCTTCAGTTCGCTAATGGTGTGATACACCCGGGGGTCGATGATTTCCTCCTTGCCCGTGCGGGGTTTTTCGAGGGAGCGGCAGAGCGCCCAGCCGATGCCGCCGCCAGATCCCGCATCGATAAAGGAATCCTGCGGTCGCGTGTAGAGCGCATACTGGCCGCGCACGAACTCCGGATGCAGGACCACATTGCGCTGTTGCGCGGACGGGGTGACGAGGTCGGGAAGACGCTCCCAGTCCTTGAAGTTGCGTGTGCGCACGAGGCCGCACTGCGCGATGGCGCTGGATTGATCGGCAGGCGTGGCTTTGGGGTCTCGCCGCTCGGTGCAGAAAAGGCCGTAGATCCAGCCATCCTCATGCTCGACGAGGCGCATGTCATAGACATTGGTATCCGGCTTGTCGGTCTCGGGAATCACGCACGGCTCATCCCAGAAGCGGAATCCGTCGATGCCGTTTTTCGACTCCGCCATGGCGAAGAAACTCTTGCGATCCCATCCCTCGACGCGAACGCAGAGCAGCACCCGGCCCTTCCACTCGATGGCCCCGGCGTTGAAGGCCGCATTGATCCCGAGACGCTCCTGGCAAAAGGGGTTGGTCTCCGGGTTCAGATCGTACCTCCAATCGAGAGGCACGTGGTCGGCGGTGAGAACGGGATGCGCGTATCGACTATAGACGCCGTTGTACCATGAGGGATCGACGGGATTCCGGCGGGCGAGGAGGGCGGCGTGCCTGCGTTGGAGCTTGGCAAGCTGGGAGGTGAACTGGGTCTTTTTCATAGGAAAGGAATCGGCTACATCGCGCCGCGGCGGGCCTCCAACTGCTGCCGGATCACGCCCAACTGGAGACGATCCAGCGGATAGCGCCACACAAAGAGCAGCCCCGCGCCCCAGATGAGGACGGGCAGCCCGACATAAAGCAGCAGCATGGAGTGCAGCACCTCGGGAGGCTGCTCGCTGGCGCGTTTGACATCAAAGCCCGAGAGGGAAAGCACGAGGCCGCCGATCCCCATCGAGCAGGTGAGCGCGGCCTTGATGAACCAGGAGTAAAACGCATTGAGCGCGCCCTCGCGTCGACGATGGGTCTGGAGTTCATCGTAGTCGGCGATATCGGCCTTCATGGATGGGACGAAAAGCCAGATCGCAGAGATGGCGGCGGATTCAAAGATACCCGGGATGACCTGGAGGTAGGGATGATGGGGATTCATCACCACGATATTGGAAAGATGCCCGGCCAGGCTGACGAGCAGCATGATGCCGACCACCTGCTTCTTGTCGAGACGCTCGCCCAGCCAGGTGTAGAATGGGATGCACAGGATGCCCGTCACCACGATCACGCTGCCCTTCCAGCCGCCAATGATCGAAGCCATCGCGATGTCGCCGTGGCAGACATAGTAGATATTCACATACTGGCCGAGAGCGCTGACCGAGGAACTCCCCACCACCAGAAAGAACGACATTCCGATGAGGAGCCAGAGCGGCCTGCACCGGAACGACTCGCGGATGCTCTGCCAGAAAGGATCGCGCGCCTGCGTGCGGGTCTCGGCCTGATAATACCGCTCGCGGACAAAGAGCGCCGGCATGAGACCGAAAACGAGAATGATGCCAGCAATGAACCAGCTGCTCACCTTCATGCCGTGCACGAGATCCGGCTTGCCCGTCTCGGGATGAGCAAAAAGCGGCCCGGAGATAAACGCCATCGCCCAGCTCCCGACGAGGCCGCACATTTTGCCAAAGAAGGTCATCCAGGCGGAGAGGCGGGTGCGCTCGTCATAGTTGGGGGTGAGCTCCAGCTGGAGCCCATAGTACGGCATCGCCCAGCAGGAAAAGCACGTGTAGAAAACCATGCCCACCACGACGAGATAGACGAGCGTGCCGGTCTCGCCCAGCGATACAGGCGGCCGCCACAACCACGGAAAAACCATCGCAGTGAGAAATGATCCCACAGCGAGAAACGGCCGCCGCCGGCCCCACCGCGTGCGGGTATTGTCCGAGAGATTGCCCATGACAGGATCGAGCACGGCATTCCAAGCCTGCAGGATCATGAGGACGACGCCGAGCTTCGCCGGATCGATGCCCAGCCCGATGTTGAAATACGGCATCCACAGGGTGCTCAGCATCAGACTCGTGCAGAGATAGTCTGCCCAGAGCCCCAGGCTGAAGGCCGCCTTTTGCGGCAAAGGGATGCGGTCAGAGACCGGGATGGAGGGCCTTTCAATCTGCGCGTTCATCGGCGGAAACTGTCCAAAGGGCCTCGTCCTTTTCCGATGCGCAGGACGGGACATCACGGGAGGAAGTTTTGAGGAGAGGGCGCAAGATGCCGGGAGGATTCCTGCGAAAAGTGCTGTTTTCAACCGCATTTTCTTGCACTTTTCTCGTCGAAAAATGAACTAACGGTATTCACCCATGAATGGCGCAGCCCGCCCTCTCTCCCCTCACCGCCCGGTCATTCTGGTCGCGCTCAACTGGTATTCCCTGGCCGTTCACCGCGGCATCGCGCGGTATGCCAGAGAGGCCGGCTGGGTCCTCGACTCCAGCATGACCCGCCACGGACTCGTGCCCAAAGACTGGCGCGGGGATGGCATCATCTGCTGCCTGCACTGGGGCTCCGACCTGCACGAGATGGTGGAACGAACCACTCTGCCTTTGGTCAATATCGGAAGCCGCATCCTCAACCGACCCGCCGTCATTCCCGACGACCGGGCCATTGGCAAACTCGCCGCGGGCTATTTCAAAAAGCGCGGGTTTGAAAACTATGCCTTCTTTCTCAAATCCAACGCCCTCACGGGCCGCGATCGCTGCCGGGCCTTTGCCGAGACGGCCCGACGGGCTGGCGGACAGTGTTTCATCCTCGACTGGCCCAAAGCCAGCGCCATGCCGAAGCAAACCCGGTACTCGCAGCACTACCCCGCCAGCGAACATGACGAGCGGCGGCTGCTCACGTGGCTGGCGGCCGAGATCGACCGGCTGCCCAAGCCGGTCGCGCTCTTCGGCGAGTTTGATGATGCCGCAATCGACGTACTCTACGCCTGCCGCGAGCAGGGAATCATGGTGCCCGAGCAGGTCGCCGTGCTCGGCACGGACAACGACGAGCTGCGCTGCGAGTTTTCCCCTGTCCCGCTGTCGAGTATTGACATCAACCAGGAACTCCTCGGTTACCGGGCGGCCTCGCTGCTGGATCAGCAGCTCAAAAAGGAGGCTCTCTCCCGGAGGATCGCACGCGTCCCGCCGGTCGGCATCGTGACCCGCCAAAGCACAGACATCCTCGCCATCGCGCACCCGCACGTCGCGACCGTGCTCCGCTACATCTGGCAAAACTACGCCCGGCGAATCAACGCCAAGACCGCCGCGGCGATCGTGCCGATTTCCTATCGCTGGCTGCACGAGGCCTTCCTCCAGCATGTCGGAAGAACCATCGCCGACGAGATCCAGCACAAAAGGCTGGAGGCGGCCAAGAAGCTCCTCGCCGAGTCGCGCCAAAAAGCCCGGGACATCGCCACGGCGGCGGGATTCCCCAACGAGGATCGGATGGGGCGTGTCTTCCGCCGCGTGGAGGGCATGTCACCGATGACGTACCGGAGACGCTTCGGAAAAGCCGCCTTGTCCGCCAGCGAAACCGTCGTCCGCGCTCCCAGGAAAGCGGCAGGCAGATAGTCGGCAGCAGACGCGTCGGCAGGTCGCAGCGCCCGCCTCCGGACCTGGGTAAGGGGGCCTATCGGGATGCCGGGGATGTGGAATCGCGCGGAACGAGGCGGACCGGCAGCCGGTCGCAAACCGGAGGGGGCGGAGTATCGCGGAGTTCCTCCTGCTTGTTGACCGCTCGCAACTGGGTGAGCAGGTGACTCACGGCATGGCGTCCGATGCCGATGGGATCCTGGGCGATGGTTGTCAGTCGCGGGCGAATCGCGGAGGCAATGCGCAGGTCTCCGAAGCCGACGACTGAGACGTCCTCCGGAACGCGGCGCCCGCAATCCTGAGTGGCGGCGAGCACGTCCATGGCCACCCAGTCGTTGAAACACACGATCGCCGTCGGAGCCTCGTCCATGGTGAGGAGTTCCCTGGCGTGGCGGTAGATTTCCTCGGAACCATAGTTTTGGATGTCGCGCATCCACGCCTCATGAATCGGCAGCCCATGGCGTTCCATCGCGTGCCGGAATCCTTCCACCCGGGCGCGGCCGGTGCTGATCTTTCGATGGAAAATGTTGGCGATGCGGCGATGGCCGAGTTCGATGAGGTGCTCTGTGGCGAGGATACCTCCCTCGTAGTCCTGACTGCCGACGAAGGCGTATTCCTCGACTCCGGCAAAGGTCTGGTCCACCACGACGATCGGGCGGTGAAAGGTTCGCAATTCCTGGAGATACGCCGGGGTCGGCTGGTCTCCCGGGGGGAACATGAGCAAGCCATCGACCCGCCGCTCGGTGAAGGTCCGGAGCACCTTCTCGCCCTCATGCACGCAGAGATCCCAACTGATGACGATCGTGTCGTAGGCGGCCCCGTAAAGCACCTCCAGCATGCCCTCCACGATGCGGCCGGAGAAATCGTCACGGAAGTCATTACAGGTGAGGCCGACCGTCATGCTCCGGCCTTGTTGAATGGCATGCACGAGGCGGTTTGGCCGGTAGTGGTGCTGGGCGGCCACGCTCAGGATGCGTTGCCGGGTCGTCTCCGAGACCCCCGCCTTGCCGCTGAGGGCCTTCGACGTGGCTCCGATCGATACACCGCATATCCGGGCGATTTCCGCGAGTGAGGACATAACGCCCTCATATCTATGAAAAAACGGCGGTGAGAAAAGACTTTCTTAAATTCCCTGGGGGCAATCCTGCGGATTCCCGGGATTTTCCTCCAAAAACTTCTTGGAGAAAATACTTGCGCAAACACAGAGAAAGTACTTTCTCTATAGAAAGTTTCCACCTCACCATGATCTCCCCACTCCCACTCAAATCCCCCCGTCTCCTGTCTTCAGCTGTCGCTGTTCTGGCTGTTGGCCTCAGCGCCTTGTCAGCCGATGCCGCTTTGCTTACCTCCTGGACCCAGTACTCAGGTTCCGTCAGTAGCGGGCTGAATACCGCCAGCCCGGTGCTCGGCAACGGCACGACGGATTCCGGAGATAATCAGTCGATCTACGCCGTTACACCCACCTCCTACACGCTGAGCAGCGTGGGCGATTCCCTCACCCTCTCCGGCGGAGTGACCTTTTTGAATCTCGCCACACCCCAGGCCGACCAGTTTCGTTTTGGCCTGTATAATGTGAATGGCCAATCCGGCGGAACCGGCTGGCTCGGCTACATGGCGTCAAACTCCGGCACCAGCGGCGGCCCGACCTACAGCAGGCTCTGGGAGCGGAACAATCCGAATACCGGCAGCTTCGGCAGCGGTACGGGCGCGACGGCGGTTGCCAACGTGAATGCCACGCCGGGAAACACCTCCTTCGCCTCGGGCGCCTACACGTTCTCCCTGACCCTCACCCGCGTGGCCACGGGACTCCAGGTGGGATGGACGCTCATCGGCACGAATGTGTCCTACACGGTATCAGGCTCTTACCTGGATACCACGCCGCAGACCTACACATACGATCGCGTGGGCTTCTTCACCGGCGGCGGTCTCAATGCCGACCAGGTGAGTTTCTCGAATGTCGATCTCACTGTCGTCCCCGAGCCCGGCGTGGTGGGCCTCGTGGCGGCGGGACTTACCTTTTGCTTCATCCTCAGGCGTCGCCGTCAGGCTTAGCATCTTTGCCCGGCAGGTCTTATATTGCGGATGATCTGCCGGGTTCCCCTGGTCATTCCATCTTTCTTCCCATGAAACACCTCCTCCCTCTCTCGGTCCTTATTCTTGCCGGTTTCTCCGGTTCTCTCCGCGCCGCGGATGCTCCCACTTTGCTCGCGGAGTACGACTTCGAAAAAATCCCCGCCTACGTGCCCAACTGGGGCGCGGGACTCGGCAGCACCTACAAACCGGCCACGGGCTGGAAGACGCCGTTCAAGGTCTCGCTCGATCAGGAGAATCCGCACTCCGGCGACAACTCTCTCCGCTTCGATTTGCTGGAGCCCTCCGATAAGGAAAAGATCGTTCACAGCCCAGCCATCAAGGTCGAGCCCGCCGATGGCGAGCGAAAGGTGCGTGTGCGCCTCTTCATCCGCTCGACGGGCTTTGGCGAGAAGGGAGCGGGCATCCGCATTCTGGAGCGCGACGAAGCGGGGGCCAGCATTCGCCTGCTGGGAGGAGAAAAGACGCTCATTCCTGTGCCGGACTCGCCGGATTGGGTGGAGCTGGATGCCGAGGGCGTCCTGCATTCGCGCACCGCGTCGATCTCCTTCATGGTGGTCGCCTACACGCAGGAAGCCCCTGCGACGCTCTGGGTCGACGATGTGTCGATCGAACTGGTTCCCCCTGTCGCACCCTGATCACGCCCTGGATTTTCGATGAAGGATACTCCCCTGTTCCTGCCGGGTCGGCGGCTGACGCTGGCTCTCGCCCTGGCCTTGCTCGCTCCGACCGTGAGAGCCGCGGATGCTCCTCCCAGTCTTGCCTTTTCCTCGACGGCGAAGGGGAACATTTTCACGGACGCCCAGGGAATCGTCACTCTCAAGGTGCCGTCATCCGTCGCCAGCGGCACGCTCACGGTGAAAAACGAGAGCGGCGCAGTCATTGAGACGCGCCCTCTTGGCGGAGACTCGGGGGAGGTTTCCATCACTCTCCCGCAAAAAGGATTCTACGCACTCGATGCCGAGGCGGTGCAGGCGGATGGTGCAAAATCCCGCGGGGCCACGACTGCCGCCGTGGTCGGTCCGGCGCCCTCCGATGAAATGCGCCTCCAGTCCCATCTCGGCCTCTGGACCGTGCAGGGTGACGCCGACCTCGTGCTCGCCGCAGGCGCTCGGTGGAACCGCCGCATGATCTCCATTCACAAGCTGGGTGAGAACATGCTCAGCGAGAATCCTCCCGCCGCCGAGAGCGTGCTCTTTCCGAAGTCGCCCTTCACCCAGGTCGGGGTGATGTCCTTTGGACTTCCCCTCTGGCTCATGGAGCCGACCGACAAGAAAAAGAGCTTCGGCAACCCGCTCAACAAGCCGACGGATTGGAACAAGCTCAAGGCGCTCGTCTCCGCCTGGGTGCGCCAGCAGGGAGAGAACTTCCCCGACTACTTCGAGATCTACAATGAGCCGGAATGGCAGTGGAAAGGCGCGTCGAATGAAGACCTCGTGCGCGTGCTCGCCACCATCGCCGACGGGATCAAGGAGGCCAGCCCGAAGACGCAGGTGCTCGGCCCGGGATTCTCGTCCATCCGCATCAAGGACCCCGCCCGTCTCGATCTCGTCACTGCGAAGGGGCAGGGACTCTTTGATCACCTCGACGGACTCGTCGTTCATGCCTACGTCGACGGTTCTGCTCCCGAGAAGGAGTTCATCCAGCGTGTCGAGGAACTTCAGGAGTTCCTGCGCGACATCGGGCGTCCCAAGTTTCCGATCCACATCACGGAGTTCGGCTGGACCTCCGGCAAGGGCACCTGGCAGAAGCCCGTCGACGAGATCACCCAGGCCCGATACGTAGTGCGTTCGCTCACCCTGCTCGCCGCGCTGGGCGTGGAAAATGCCACCTACTTTTGCCTGCAATTCAAGGCCGCACCAAATCCCGGTGAGCGCGGCTTCTCACTCGTTCATGACGACTCCACGCCGAAGCCCGGGTTTGCCGCCTACGCCAATGTCGCCCGCTGGCTCGCCGGGGTGAAGGGGACCGGCACCTGGCTGCGCCTCACTCCAACCACCCATCTCGTGCTCTTCGAGAAAAGCGACAACACCTCGATCGCCGTCGCATGGGATACCGACGCGGAGCGTGTGATCGGCCTGCCGCTGGTCACCTCCCGACGCGAGGACATGATGGGCCGGGCGCTTCCGGCCTCCGATACGCTGGCACTTTCGCCTGCCCCCATCTTTCTGGAGTTTTCCCAAGCCCAATCGCCGACGATCGAAATGCTCGCACGCCTTGACGTCATGCGGGGCGGCGAGGATCTCGCTCTGCCGCGTGGCGGCGAGTGGATCGCCCCGACTCCTCTGGCTGTCCACGATGGACGGCTCTCGGTGCCTGCCTCTGCTGCCAACGGAGACTACCTGCTCCTGACCCGCGATGGGCAGAAGTGGCTCGGCCAGCCTGTCAAGGTGATCCCGCCGCTGGAGGCTCGTCCTCCCGTTCTCGCCTGGTCTGCGGATCAGCCGGAGCCGTCGCTGGAGACGACCGTCATCTCTCACTCCACCGTGCCCGTGACCACGCGGCTGGCGGTGAAGCTCGACGGAACGCGTGACCGGTTCCTTGAGGCATCCGAGATTGCACCCGGAGAGACACGCCGTCTCTCGGTGCCGCTCGATGGGCTCTCCCAAGGCACGCGGTATCGTGGCAAGATGGCCGTGGACAGCCGCCACGAAGGGCGTCGGGATGAAATCTCGCTTCCCCTGGACTTCACCATTCTCTCCGCGGCTCCCGTGCCGCGCGGCAAGCAGCCCGACTGGAGCCAGATTCCCGCGGTGGATTTCTCGGGCTGGGACCCATTCGGCGGCCCCATTGCGCCGGAGGATTGCTCCGCGACGCTGCAAGCTGCTCATGGCACCGAGGGATTGCACCTCCGCGTCGTCGTCCGTGACGACGAGCACCTCCAGACCCGCTCCGGCGAGGATATCTGGTCGCAGGATGCCATCCAGATTGGCCTCGATCCCGATCACCAGAAGACCTGGGAGGCCAATGACCTCTTCGGCCTCAAGGGGCATCGCGTCTTCGAGTACGGCGTGGCGTGGAATGGCCGCCAGCCCATGACCTGGCGCTGGGTCTCCTACGTGCCGGAGCTGCCCGTCGGCGTGGCCGAGCCTCGCATACGGCTCAGCGTCAAACGGGAAGGCGACCTTACCACCTACGACATCCTGTTCCCATGGGCCGTGATGGGTCTCGATCGTCCCATGGCCGCAGGCTCCGCCATCGGCATCTCGCTCTCTCTGGCCGACGCCGACACGGGCAAGACCAGCCGCCGCGCCTTACGGCTCTATGGCGGCATCGCCGAGGGCAAGGACCCGGAAAAATACGGTCCCCTCTGGCTCCGCTAAAATCGCCATGCAATCCGCTCTCCGCCAGGTTCACCTCGACTTCCACACCTCTCCGTACATTCCCGACGTGGGTGCGGAATTCGATGCCCGCGAGTTCGCCGCGACCTTCAAGCGCGCCCGGGTAAACAGCGTCACCATCTTCGCCAAGTGCCACCACGGGATGTGCTACTACCCGACTGCGACCGGCACGCCGCACCCGGCCCTGAACGGTCGCGATCTGCTCGGAGAGATGCTGGAGGCGCTCCACGAGGAGGGCATCCGCTGCCCGATCTACACGACGGTGGCGTGGGAGGAAAATGTCGCCGACCTTCACCCCGAGTGGAGGCAGATGCGAGCCGACGGCACCTTCGCCCGCTGTGACAATGTCGATCCCGCTCGCCCGCCGCACCCCGGAGGATGGCGGTTTAACGATTGGGTGAACCCCGACTATCTCGACTATCTGGAGGCGCATGTGCGCGAGCTCTTCGCCCGCTACGGCAAGCTGGACGGGCTTTTCTTCGACATCCTGTTCTACGATCTCCTCGCCCACCACAGCGACGCCTGCCGCCGCTATCGTACGCGCCATGGCTTCGAGGCGGATGATGTCGAGACATTCAAGCGCTTCGAGTCTCACGCCCAGGCCAGCTTCGCCGCTCGCTTCACGAAGCTCATTCGCAGCCTGTCGCCCGCCAGCTCCGTCTTTTACAACACGCCCTTCGATGTCTATGTCGACGGCACCGGCGGCCGCCAGCGCCTGGCTCATCTCACCCATATCGAGATCGAGTCGCTGCCTTCCGGTTTCTGGGGGTATTACCATTTCCCGCGCCTGGCGCGCGGGGCCGGGCGGTGGGGCAAGCCATGGGTCGGCATGACGGGTCGATTCCAGCGCATGTGGGGCGACTTCGGCGGGATCAAGCCCCAGGCCGCGCTCGAGTACGAGTGCTTTCGCTCGCAGGCCCTTGGCGGCGGGAACTCCGTCGGCGACCAGCTCCCGCCTCGCGGCCGGCTCGATGCCGCAGCCTACGATCTGATCGGCGCAGTCTACGAGCAGTGCGAAGCCGCCGAGCCTTTCTATGCCGGCAGTGTGGAGCTGACAGATATCGGCATCCTCTCCGCAAACTTCCCCGGCAAGGATCTCGCCGCGACCGGAACGTCTGACGAAGGCGCGATCCAGATGTGCGAGGAGACGCACTACGAAGTTTCGCTCCTCGATGAACAGTCCGACCTCTCCGCCTGCCGCGGCCTCATTCTGCCCGATGACGTGGTCATCACGCCCCGGCTCTACAAGAAGCTCAAGGCTTGTCACACTGCGGGCGGCAAGCTCATCATCTCACACCGCTCCGGGCGCGATATCTCGGGACGGTGGGCGCTCGATTTCCTGCCCCTCGGCTTTAACGGCATGGTGGAAAAATTCCCCACCTACTGGCGGGCGCGCAAGGACTTCTGGCCCGAGCTGAGCACCAGCGACCGCGTGGTGTATTCTCAGGGGGTAAATGTCTTCCCGGGCAAGGGTGCAAAAGTGCTCGTTGATCGCGTGCTGCCGTACTTCAAGCGCACCGACCTGACCTTTTCCTCGCATTTTCAAACTCCGCCGCAGGCCGAGGCGGACCGCTTCCCAGCCGTCGTGTCGGGGAAGGGCTTTGTGTATTTCGCCGACCCGATTTTCCGCGAGTACCGGCAGACCGGCAATCAGGCCGCACGCGACGTCTGGCGGCGCATCATTCGCGACTTCGTCGGCGATCCGCTCGTGGGTGCAGATCTCCCGAGCACCATGCTCTGCATCCCGCGCCGCCGCGGCCGCGACCTGATCCTCACGCTTTTGCATTATGTGCCCGTGCGCAAGGCGCTTGAGATCGACGTATGCGAGGAGCGCATGAGCTTCGCAGGCGAAACGCTCGCCTTTTCCTCCCGTGTGAAGGAAGTCCGCCGGTTCGATAACGGTGAGCCTCTGGAACGCTCTGGGGACGACAACAGCTTCCTCCTACCGGTCACGAAAGGCCGCCTCCTGCTTGAGGTCCCCGGATTTTTCGCTCCCAAGGCCAGCCGCCCTGCTCGCTCGGCCGCTACGAAACGGAACTAGCCCGGCTCCCCCAGAGAGCCGGAACGGCTTCCCCCCACCCCAACCTGAACGCCTATCTCCAAACACCACGGGAAAGATTTCTCTGGAAAGAGAAAATACTTTCTCTAACTTGAAAGACGCCCCCCATGAAGTATCGTCGCCGGAATCCCCACGGCCTTACCCTCATAGAACTCCTCGTTGTCATCGGCATTATCGCCGTGCTGGCGAGCCTGCTGTTTCCAGCGTTGAGCAGCACCCGCAAGGCGGCGGCGAATGCCGTCTGCGTGTCGAATCTTCGCCAGATTTTCCAGCTCTCCGCCATCTGGGCTACGGAAAACGATGGCTACGTGCCCCAGAGCCAGTGGTATGTGACGAACCTGCCCTCGATGTACAACAATCTCACCAAGTACGGCTTGACCACGAAGATGACGATCTGCCCGGCCTCGGGACTGCAGTCGCCCACCTACGGGATCAGCAGCCGGCTTGTCACCTCCGCCAACCCGCAATGGGGGCCTGGAGACGTGTACTTTTGGTCGCACGGAAAATACAAGCTCGCCCTCCTCTCGCCCCGCACCATCTTTTTCTCCGAGACCGCGCAGCAACCCTGGAGCGGCAAGGCAGGTGCCTACATCTCCGCACCCGAGTCCGCCGCCGCCCCCCATGGAAACCGAGGGAATGTCCTCTATTGCGACGGACACGTCGAGTCGCTGGGGACAAACGATCTGAAGAAGATCGAAAACTGGTCGTACGGAATTCCGTGAACCCTGCAGAAAGCTGGAATGATCATGCCGCACGGCTCGCAGCGCACAGTCAGGCCGAGTTGTCCTCGAAAGGCCCTCGCGAGCAGGGAGACCCGGTTTGCGCGCAGCGAAGCACTCGACGCGGAAAACACGTCGAGGCTGGCGGCAGCCGATTGAGTCCTCCCTCGTCCCATCTGGTGCTTTTGCGTTTCCGCTCGCGCAGCGATGGAAGTATCGATATGACTTTGCCCCTTACACGCAACACATCTCCCCGAACATCATGCTCTCAGTACTCAAGTGGAAGAGGAGTTCTCTGGCTCCAGCGTCTCGACGCACGGAAAACAGACCCACCCCTTCAAGCTAGCAACCCGATTTTGCGCGAAGATCCGAAGGTTCATGCCTGAAGGAGTCCCCGCAAGTCAGCACTCGTTCCCGGCCCCCTATGCATTTTATTGACTGGCTCATCGTTCTCGTTCCCGTGATCGGGGTTCTCTGGTTATCCGTATACTCCAAGCGCTATGTGCGCGGTGTGGCGGATTTTCTGGCCGCAGGCCGTACGGCTGGGCGCTACGTGCTCTCGGCGGGCGACATGACGTCGGGCCTGGGCATCATCACCCTGGTCGCCTTGGTGGAGGCGAAATATCAGGTCGGCTACGCGCTCACCTTCTGGGAATATTTGACGGTTCCCGTCGGCATCATCATGGGACTCACGGGTTTCTGCGTGTATCGGTTCCGCGAGACGCGCTCGCTGTCCATCGGTCAGTTCCTGGAGATTCGCTACAGCCGGTCGTTCCGCATCATCGCGGCGGGCCTGCGCACCATTTCCGAAATGCTCACCAATGCCATCGGGCCTGCGGTCGCGGCGAATTTCTTCATCTACTTCCTCGGTCTGCCCCACAAGGTCATGATCGCCGGGATTCCGCTGCCGACCTTCGGTCTGCTCGTGGGCTTCTCGTTGTGCCTGTGCATGGTGGTCATCTGGCCGGGAGGTCGCATTTCGCTGCTGATTTCCGACGCCTTCCAGGGCCTCATGAGCTACCCGATCTTTGTCATCATCGCCGGGTATATCTTCCTCAAGTTCGGATGGAATGACGCCATCGCTCCCGTGATGATGGATCGCGCGCCGGGCGAAAGTTTCATCAATCCCTTCGACATCGAGAAGCTGCGCGACTTCAACATCTTCGCCCTCTTTGTCACGATCATGGGCAGCATCCTCAACCGCGCGAGCTGGATCGGCAACGACACCTCCAACTGCGGACGGACGCCCCACGAGCAAAAGATGGCTGGCATCCTCGGCACCTGGCGCTCGCTGTACTCCAACCTCATGCTCCTCCTCGTGGCGGTGATGGTCATCGCACTGATGGCGCATCAGAAATTCGCCGATCAGGCCCACGGCATTCGCCAGCAGCTCAGCCAGAAGGTCGCCGAGGAGGCCGTCGCCGATCCCGAGACCCGGTCGCGTCTCGACGCGCGCCTGAGCGCCATCCCCGTGCATCGTCAGGACATCGGCGTGGATGCGC
>Ga0209935_1000522_pt1 | contig 91187 bp, 85 predicted proteins | sample ThiBio_1000_plan_2_FD_183958 | JGI IMG/M metagenome (GOLD analysis project Ga0209935, IMG submission 183958) | Wastewater bioreactor microbial communities from Cape Town, South Africa - Thiocy_cont_1000_plan (SPAdes) | ecosystem: Engineered > Bioreactor > Thiocyanate-remediating >... | reverse complement strand
CATAAAGCCTCGTGGTCGATGAGTCGGCTTGTGTGAACGAGTGGAAGATCGACTCGAACTTGTCCTTCGGAATGCCGATTCCCGTGTCACTCACACTGAACACCAGCTCTCCTTCGCCGCCACCACCACCACCTCCTCCGCCGCCAAGATCATCCAAGTCGATGACCAACGAGAGTTCTTGTGCCGATTGTGACGAGGACGAGGAGGACGACGACGACGAGCACGAGGAAGGATCTCGAGGAGACTTGGATGGGAGCTCGATTTGACCAAACGTCGGTTGCGATCGAGTGCGATAGTGCACTTCGATCGAGATTGCTCCTGAGGCTGGTGTGAACTTGATGGCGTTCGACAAGAGATTGCCGAGGATCTGTCTCAGCCTCACTTCGTCGCTGATGAAGGCTCGCGGTGTCGCTTGCGCAATCGAACACGAGAGCGAGATCGACTTTTGTCGTGCCTTGGTCATCACCAATGCCATCGTCGAGTCGATGAATGGCTCGGTGACGATCAGCCTCTGTGTGTGTTTGAAGTGAGTTCGATCGAATGAGTGAATGAGTGAATGAGTGAGAGAGACGGACCTTCTCAGAATGGAGCTTGTTGGCTTCGATCTTGCTGAAGTCGAGCACATCATTCACCAACGACAACAATGCATCACCACACGAACGCAACAGCTCGAGTTGCTCGATCATCTCGGCGCTCAATGAAGAGGTTTGTTCGAGGAGCATATCTGTGGTGTTGATGATGCCGTTGACAGGAGTGCGAATCTCGTGAGACATGTTGGCGAGGAACTCGGACTTGGCTCGATCTGCTGCTTGGGCGTTGAGTTTCTCGAGCTCATGCTGTGCCGCCTCCGCGTTGGAACGTAACGCCAGTCGACGATTCCAGTCAATCGTCACGAACAACACCAACAAGATAGTGCTGAATACGAAACTCACGACGATTCCGACGGCCAACACGATCGTTGCTGAATCACTGTGTGGTTTCCCAAACCCAAATCCCAACATCAACCATGTGATGATTGTATCAGCATCGTATCAGCCAGGAGACAAAGAGTCAACACGAGGAGAACAAGGGTCGAGGCGCACTTGGAAGTGGACGATTGGATGCTGCTTGTGGCGAGACAGATGATGGTCCAGGTGCGGCCACCAACATCAATGTCGGTCGAGTACACCAAGCCCTGGTAAGCGCGAGCAGAGAGAGTGTCTGGCGAGGGAATCGTGTCCCACACGACTTGCGTCGGTCCGCCACTTGCCTGCACGAACGAGCGAGAGTCACACACAAGTGAGAATCAATGCGATGGTACACAGAGAGAGAGAGAGAGAGAGGAGCGAACCAGTTGGAAGAGATACTGCTCGGTGGGAGGTGCAGAGCGGTCAAAGATGAAGACCTCGAGCGAAGGGTCGGAGCAGTCGATGACGGAGCACACGAGCACAGGTAGAGCCGTGAAGGCGCTTACGAAGCCTGTGGGCAAGGTGGCTGCGGTCGGGAGGTAGATGGGCAGTGTGAAGAGAGTGGCGTACTGCTCGTTGGTTGGGTCGAGCGACGACGTGTGGAGCATGACGATGTCGGTGCGCGTGCTGTTCGAGAGCTGCGTGCGAGACGAACACGTGACGAGACGCGAGGCGGCCGCCTGTGCCGTAGCATTCTCGAAGCCAGCGCTCCAGAGATCGAAGCCGACCAGCTCGTTGGAGTGGTTCGAAGGAGGGAAGAGGATGCTGATCGGTAGGTACAGAGGTCGAGGCGATGCAGGCTCGAGCGTGTAGGCCGGAGTCAGCTGCGTGATGATGGTGGTGGCGTTCTCCTCGAGCGAGAGCATCTGCTCGAAGGCCGCTCGTTGATCGAGGGTCACGAGAGGCGAGTAGGACACTGAGCGCGTGTCGCCCGAGCGATTGATGAACGGCATGCAAAAGAGATCGAACTGACTGGGTTGGAGCTGGTAGCCGGCGACCATGTACGCGCTGCCGAGATCGATGAGGAAGTCGCGGATGCGTGCGGTCTCGAGCAAGACCGACGAGGTGCGGTTGGTGGCCTCGCGCTGGAAGACGCCGTTCAGCACCTCGTGCTGTTGGTCGTCGACCACATGCCAGAAGATGAGCGAGAGCGCGATGCCGACGCCGAACGCAAGCAGCACGATGAACAGCGCCGAGACGCGATAGCAAGCCGTGATGCAGGTGGGCTTGAGGCGTGCTTGGCCACGACCAAACGCTCGAGTCTGGCGAGCCATCGCGCAGTGGACGCCTCGCCACCTACGCGAGCGAACTGCCCGGTGAGCCAGACAGCGCGGTCGATCGCTCGAGAGACGCGAGGGGGCGAGATGATACGTTGGCGCGCGCTCGCGCTAGAATAAGTACAGTAGCCGAGCCGAGAAGGAAGGCCCACGCTAGCGTCGAGAGAGAGAGAGGTTCAAGGGTAAGTGGTGGCTGAGCTCAGAGAGAGAGAGAGACGAGCGAGAGCGAGAGAGAGCGATGGACGAGATTGGCTGGAGAGCGCGAGAGAGCGAGAGAGCGACGACGGAGAGACGCAGCAGCGAGTTGCTGTGGTGGCGAGTGAGCGAAGTTCTGCTCTGTCTCTCTCGCTCTCTCGGCGGCAACTGGTGCCTCTTTGGACCTGATGGCAACAAACAAACACATGGCAAGACTCTGTGCTTTACTGCGCTTAGCGGGAACCAGCCAGCTTGGAGAGCATCTCCAGTAACGCATCGCGCATACGGTCCGGCAAGTAGGCGACGGCTGCGTAGGCGATCGCATCGGTGCCGACCAGGTAGCGCGTCTTGGGGTACTCGCTCGTGAGCGCATGCGCGATCTTCTCGGCCACGATGATGGGACTCGGCGCGTTCCTGAACACCATCTGCATGCCGCTCTGACCCGAGACGTACTGCAGCTTGTAGAGCTGCTTCGCCTGTGGGTGCCCATGCCATTGTGTGGTGAGCAGAGCAGCCATCGAGTTGTGCGTGGCGCTACTGCTGCTGCTGCTGCTGCGCGCGTACCTCGGCCGGGAACTTGCTCCATTCCGCTTCCCAGTCCTCAGCGACACCTTGCACCAACGGCGTTCGGATAAAGCCTGCAGCACGCACACGCAGCAAAGGCACTCGCTTAGCCATTGCCTCCACGATGGCTTGCTCCGGGCATGCGAAGAGTACGCTCGTGTACCTGGCTCGATGGCCGAGACCGAGATGCCGAACTGCTGCAGCTCGAGGCGCATTGCGTCAGTGATGGCCTCCATGCCGAACTTGCTAGCGCAGTACGGTCCCATCAATCCCGCTGCCGTCCTGCACATGAGCACGCATCGCGCATATGTCAGCAGCGGTTCTCGAACGATGTACATCGCGCCAAATCAACAGCAGCGCACTTGCCTTCCAGCGCACGATACGATGTTGACGATACGGCCCTTGCTCTCGCGCAGCAATGCTACGAGCACTGCGGTCATCGTGTTCTGTGTGTGCGTGTGTATGAGTGAGGGCAGCCTATCAATCGCGGCCCAGCCGTATGCGCGCGAACTCGAATGTGCAACACGTACGTGACCCACGAGGTTGACGTCGAGCTGGCGCTGCATTGCCTTGTGCGAAATATACTGCCCGCGACGTCGTCTCATGGCATCAGCATCAGCTACAACCGCACGCACGGCCGCCACACTTGTACCTCAAGTGGCCCCATCACGGCGATGCCAGCATTGTTGACGAGCCCTACGAGGCGCTTGGCAGGCGACGCCTGCAGCAGCTCGCGCAACTGGCGGCCGAACTGTCGGGCGCCGAGAGCGCGTGTGTGAGTGCGCGGCTGCTGACAGCGTGAGCGACGCGTTGTTGCGTACCTCTTGAATCTGCTCGTCGTTCGTGATATCGACTTGATAGTACGAGATCTCTCCAGACGCCTCGTCCTGGAGACTCTTGCCCAGCTACGCACGCCGCGTGTACGCAGCGACTCGGCGTGAGATGGAGGGACGCTCAGCGACGGCGAGCCACGGCGCGTACCGCGGGATTCAGCACCGTCACCACGACATGGAAGCCGAGCTTCGCGAGGTACTTGGCGGTCTCGCGGCCGATGCCAGTGTCGCAGCCTGAAATGACGATCACAGACGAGTTGCCAACCTACATATGCAAACGGCGTTGGTGCGTTACTCGAGGTCGAGGTAGAGGAGCGTGTGCGTGTTCGTACAGCTGGCGGCGGGAAGCGCGATCGTTGGCGCGCCTTCAGGTACAGCAGGACGAGGAAGCCGCCCACCAGCAAGAGCGGCACGAGAACGATGGCCCAGAGAATCTGCGCGAGCATGATGGTGCGAGGCGAACGGCAACAGCAGCGAACAACAACGAAGGAGGTACGCGCGCACTGCTGTTCTTTACCTCACCTGCCGAGCAGCGCCCTCTCCATGGCGGCTCGCTTGCTCGGCTGCGGCTGCGTCTGCGTCTGGGGCAGGAGTGTGGCTCGCATGCGGCGGCACTGCTACGTTGGCTGGGGCTCGTTGCGCTCGATGAGCGCTGAGGCAGGGAGGCAGGGGGTTGAATATCGCGGAGTGATAAAGCAGCGGGAGCTTTGGTGCAACTGGTGTATTTTTCGGCCACTCTCCTCGAGGCTCGTGCGTCTCTCTCTCTCTCTCTCTCTCTCTCTCTCTCGGCCTGCTGTGTTGCTCACGAGGGCTCTCTTCCTCCCGTGCTGCTTGCCTCGAGAGCCGAGAAGGAGTCCCTCGACCATTTGTTGGCCTTCACATCAACAACTATCTCTCCCTCTCTCATCCAGAGAAACCAAGAACCAAGAACCAAGATGGTATCGCTGCCTGACGATATCGTCGCTGCGTCAGATGCCGCGTTTGGCGACACCAGCTCCGACGATGACCAAGCTGCCAACGACACTTTGGCGAGCACCGACCTCGCTCATCATCATCATCATCGTACGATGAAGAAGCTCGTGAAGATGCTCGCGACACCGAGACCGACCTCGAAGCTGACCATCATCATCACCACCACACGGGCCAACAAGAGCCGAGCACCTCGAGCATCATCAACAAACAGCTCGAAAATGCAAGTGCGACGACGACGACGACGACGAGCAATGAAGCACAGCACCGCCAATCGGAACCGGAAGACACACACGATCCGGCTGTGTGTCCGGTGTGCTTGATCACGGTGCTCGAGGGACCGGCGCTGTTCAAGTACCGCTTCCACGCCATCTGTGCCGTGTGTCGTCAGTGCCGTCGACCGCTGAGCGAGACGCTGGGCTTCTCGGTCGTCAACCAAGACGCCACGTGCACCGAGTGCGCGATGCAGTGCAATGCGCCGTGCACGCTGTGCGGCGACATGATCGTCGGGCGCGGCGTGTACTTTTTCGAGCGGCCGTACCATCACGAGTGCGTGCGGTGCGTCGAGTGCAACAAGCCCTACCGACCGGGACGCACGTTCCATGTTCGAGCGCCGCCGGACGTCGACGGCGATGCTGCCACGCGCGGCAGCGGCGACTTTCTGTGCCGCTTGTGTCATGCACGATGGTCGCAGGAGCAGGAGAGCCAGCGCTTGGTGCACTGCGCCCGATGCTTGCTCGAGCTGACGCTCGGAGACGCGGTCCAGATCGGCGGCAAGGCCTGGCATCCGGGTTGCTCGACGTGCTCGGTGTGCGGCAACACGATCAAGAAGGGCTCCTCCATGTCGCTGCAGCGAGGTGCGCTCTGGTGTGCCGTGTGCACGCGCGAGAGCATCGCCGAGGCGCTCGAGAACCGCAAGGCCTACGAGGAGGCGCGGCAGCAACAGCTGGAACTCGAGCGCCGCCAGCTCGAGGAGCGCCAGAAGGCCGAGCAGCTCGAGCACGAAGAGCGCGAGCGCCTCGAGACCGAACAGCGCCTCGAACGCGAGCGCCTGGAGCGTGAGGCCGAGCGCGAGCGCCTCGAGCAGGAGCGCCTCGAACGCGAGTTGCTCGAGGCCGAGACCTACCACGTGTGCATGCTCTGCCAAGAGAGCCTGCAACGCAAGGAGGGCCTGGCGCTCGCGAGTCACATCTGGCACATTGAGTGCGCCGAGTGCGCCGAGTGTGGCGAGGCGCTCAACGACGCCACGTTCTTTGCGCTGCTGCAGCAGCGTATGTGGTGCATCCGGTGTGCTGCCGCTGAGGTTCGGCGCACCGAGCAGGAGCGCCTCGAAGCAGCCGAGGCCGCCGCAGCCGCCGCCGAGGCCGAGTCCGAAGCGGCTAACGCAGCGGCGGGCGCCTCTGCCTCGGAGGCCGCCAGTGTCGGCTCGTCGCAAGCCGACACTGGCGCCGCATCGTCGTCGGCATCCGGCGGTCATCCACAACCACCCAAGCCGTCGGGCTTCTTGTCGGTGTTCATCAACAAGCTGGACGAGGTGGCGCTGGCCACGAGGGCTCGTCTGCTGCCCGGCAAGGCGCAGCGCCAAGCCCAAGCGCAGCAGCAACAACCCAGTATCGACGGTACGCCGACCGCGACCGCCAGTGAATCACGCAACGCTGCAGGAGCACCCAGTGCACCGAGCTTCAACCTGTCATTTGAGAGTATGAGCGAGGACGAGCGGGTACGACAACGAGAATGACACGACGACAATGGCGCGACAGCAGCGACGACGACATTGTTGTTGCTGCCCGCGCATCGCTCGCATCTCTCACACGCCTTCTTGCGTGTCTCTCTCGTCGGGCGTGGTGTGTGTGTGGTGGGTCGCTTCGTACGTGCGCAGCGATCCTGGATGCAGGTTCAAGCGGACGTGGCGCGGCTCCAGAAGGAGGTCGCCGATCTTGCTCAACTGATACAAGTACGCACGCCGACTGCTGCGCGCTGGCGCAATCGCAATCTCAATCGAATCTGCTCGATACTGACACCACTAGCTTTGTTGACGTCGCGTGATGGCGTATCACTGCGGCAGAAGCGTGAGCGTGAGACGCTACGAGTGCAACGCAAGCTCCAGGCTCGACTCAAGGCCAACGCCGAGGCGCTGGTGCATGGCTCGTTCCGTCTCGTGGCGCCGCACAATCGAGCCGGTGATGATGGCTCGGAGGCTCTCGAGCTCGATGACGCCAATGGTGCGGCGTACGAAGACGGCGGCAGCGCCTTGTCGGGTGTACTGCTCGATGCGATCGATGAGGAGCTCGATCGCTTGGACGACCGCACGCGCCAGGACGTGATCCGCAGCGTGAACGCCAGCGGCACGAGCGTGGTGCAGATGCCGCAAGCCAACCTGATCGGCGAGGACCTCTCGTACCTGACGCTGAGCAACTCGAACTTCTCGGCCGCCGACTTGTCTCAATGCAACCTGTACGCGTGTGTCATGATCGGCGCGCAGTTCCGCTTCGCCAATCTCTCGGGCGCCAATGCCACGTGGGCCAAGTTCCGCTCGGCGTCGTTCTTTCGCGCCTCGATGCGTGAGTGCAACCTCAGCAACGCGTCGCTCGAGGGCGCCAATCTCATCAACGCCGACCTCTCGCACTGTAACCTCACGGCCGCCATCGCGCACGGCGCGTCGTTCGCCGGCGCCACGTTGCGCAGCGTCAACTTGGAGCGCGCCAAGCTCGCCGATGCCGTCCTCACCAAGACCGACCTCTCGAACGCCAACGTGCGACGCGCCGATCTCACCAAGGTCAACCTGACGCAAGCCGATTGCTCGTGCGCCAACTTTGAAGGCGCCGATCTATCTGGTGCCGATCTCTCGGCCTCCATCTTTCGAGGCTGCAATCTGCGTGGGGTACGTCATACAACCGCTATCGAATCAATCAACCAACCAACCAACCAATCGAGCGAACCTCTGACCCGCCCGCTACCATTGCTTGCGTGCGTGCTGCGCAGGCCAAGTTGAACAACGCCCGCCTGGTCGATCGCTCAGGCAAGCGCGCGGATTTCACCGACGCCGACCTCAGCGATGCCGACCTGACCGGCGTGCTGGCGCTGGTGGATCGCGAGTCCGGTGGTGGCGCCGCAGCGGCGCTCAAGGCCCTGTTCCAGCACTCGAACCTCACTCGCATCCTGGGCTTCAAGGACTCGCGAATGCTCACGTGGTCTGATTCGCAGCCCAGCGAGCAAGAGCGTGCCAAGAACGCTGCGGCCGCTGCCGAGATCCTCGCTGGTGGCGCACAGATCTCGGTCATCGAGCCATCGTCGTCGTCGTCCACGTAGAGCAAGAGAGAGCGAGGGAGACCGCACACTCACACATTCGCCAGCCACTAGAGTGAGTACCCACTCTACAATCGTATCTTATTTAATGCACCTCGCACGCAAGAGAGTGCCGCCGCCTCGCCATTCGACGACATGCCGTGTACCATATCGTTAGCGCGATTGAGAAGTAGCCGAGACGGAACAGACCAGACCACCAAGTATATCGCGAGTACAACAAGCAACTCTCTGAAGCTCGAAATGATTGCTTGCGGGCTACGATTGATGTTGACCGGTTGGTTGGGTGGTTTCATTATGAGCTCTCCGCGATCTATCAATCTATCTATCTATCTCTCGCACTTTCTCTCGCACTCGCCAAGGAACAAGCCAAAACTCCTTGCAGCAAGTTGGTATCGCTCAGCAGCACTCTCCTCTCTCGCTCGTTCGCTCTCTTGCGTCTTCACTCTGCCTCATCAAAATCTTCCTCGTCGTAGTCGTCCTCATCGTCGTCGTCACCGTCGTCGTCACCGTCGAGCTTGCTGCGCTCTTGCATCATACGGATGGCTGAGTTGCGCTGCGCCTCACGGAGCTTGGCGAACTTCTTGTAGTACACTGCCAGCGGGCACGAAGCCGCCTCTCGCTCACTCGACAAGAACGCGTCACATCGCGATACGTCCTTGGGGCAGTAGTCGACATTCTTGCGGCGCTCTTCGATCCAACGGCAATTCTCCTCCAGCTATACGAACGAACCAGCCAGCGAGCGAGCGAGCGCGCGAGAGAGAGATGAATACATGACACAGCACAGCAGCGAGAGGGTGTGTACGTGTGTACCTTCTCTACGAGCTGCTTGATACGCGAGCGGTAGTTGCCAGCCTTGCAGTGCTTGGCAAAGTGGCGCAAGTGGATGATCACCGGCGTGACCAACTCGGGGAACGAGATGGATTGAGCGTAGTGTTGCAAGTGGTCGAGCAACAACTCGCACACTTGCTCCAACAAGCCATCCTATTCGAAACCGGAGAGCGAGTGAGTACTGTACCGATCCAGGAAGCAAGACAGGGAGGGAGAGAGCACATACTGCATAGGTGCGAGTGCGCAAATACTGGTTCGGCGCACGGAGCGACACCTCAAAGTCGAGTGGCTTCAATGACGTCGGACGAAGGCTTTGCTTCAAATCCGAATGTGCCAGTACCTCGAGCAGCGTTCCGCAGAGCGGGATAAAGTGGCAAGTGGCGATCGAGATCTCGTTCAGCATGCGTACAAGCTGCATGTGTGTGTGTGCGCGCGTCAGACAAGCGTACAGCGCGCGTGTGCGATGTAGAAGATGACCGCCATGTGTACCTGGAAGCGCAGAGGGAAGTTACGCGCCGTCGGCAGCAGCCGGATGGAACCGGACATGATTTGTACCAAGGGGTAGAGTAGCAGCGCGAGGTCGGAGACTTGGTGCGACTGCGACAGGAGTCGCACCCAGACGCGCAGCGAGTTGATGTACTGCCAGTTGTAGACGGCCTGGTGCGCTTCCTTGGTCTTGTTGACGATGGCGTTTCGCAAATGGATGGCGAGTTGTCGAATATAGACAAAGGCGTGCTGATACGAGGCCTTGGTGTCGAGCTTGTAGAGCTCAACCACGCAGCTGCACATGAGCGACACGAGAGCCATGGTCTTGCGGTTGTAGAAGCGCGAATGGCGCACGAACGTCAGGTACGCGCCCTTGAGGCAGAGGTCGATGAAGGGGTACGGCAAGATCGACGCCATTGTGTGGATGTTGACGAAGGCCAGCAGACGCGACGTCTCATCGCCCGATGCCCACACTGAGAGTAGAACCTGCAGCCACCCATGGGTGAGTGATCGAGTAGGCAAGTGAGCGTTCATCGTGCTCTCTCTCTCTCTCTCTCGCCAACGTACTCGCAAGAAGAACTTGGAGATGACTGGATACGGCGCCATGAGATGCAAGAAGCCCTCGAGACGACGCAGCGAGAAGCGCAGCAACGTCGGCTCCGAGAGGTTCTGGAAGAAGTGCAGGCAGTTGCTCAAGAAGCCCTTGAGTAGCGGCATGACCTTGTTCCATCGCGACGCGCCCTTTTGAGCCAGCTTGAGGATGGAGCGCGTCTTGAGAGCGAGAGTCGTGCTGCTGCTGCTGTTGCTGCTGCTGCTGCTGCTCGAGCTTGAACTCGAAGAAGACGAGCTCGTGGTTGGTGCAGCAGTGACGGCGGCCTTGGCAGGCTTGTGCGAGGCTGCCGCTGCCGCAGTGGTGTACTTGGATGAGTTGTTGCGCTTTGGCTTGCGGTCCTCGTCGTCGTCGTCATCGTCATCGTGCTCCTCGTGGTCGGCCGTAGCGTCGCCGTTGTTCTCGTCGTCGTCACCAGCATCATCATCATCATGCGCGGCGGTGAGCTCGAGCAGCGAGTCAAAGTACTTGGGAATCTCTTGCAGGCCAATGACCATCAATCGGTTGAAGACATCCGACTGAGTGATGGAATACTTGTAGTCGCGCGACGCGAGACGGTTGGGCCGCTTGGCTTGTGCATTCTTGCTCTTGGGCTCGGGATCCTTCTCGGCAGAATCGCTCGACTCGCCAAAGTGGCAGCCGGCGCGGTAGGCGCTCAGCAGCTCCTTGAGCGTGCTGAACGTAATTCCCTGCGCGAGACCATGATCGAGAGCCACCGGGCATCAGCAACACGATGGCGCACACATATGCGCGAATCGTGCTACGAACCTTGGAGGCTGATTTGGTCCAGGTGCTGAGGTGCTTCATGGTGAGCGGGATCGCAGCGCGGCGTTCCTCCTCCTCATCGTCGTCTTCGTCTTCGTCGTCGTCGTCGGCGCCACCATCATCGTCACCATCATCGCTCGCTTGGTCTTCTTCGTCGTTGCCAAAGTCGAGCAGCTCTTGATCGTTCTCCTCGAGATAGCGGTAGAACTCTGGATCTCGTTTCTTGAGCTCGCGCAGCTCCTTCTTGTGCTTGGCGATCGAGGTACCGTCGTCGTCGTCGTCGTCGTCCTCATCAGCAGCGTCGTCATCTTCTTCATCGTCGTCCTCATCAGCAGCGTCGTCGTCTTCTTCATCGTCCTCCACATCAGCAGCGTCGTCATCTTCCTCATCATCGTCGTCGTCGTCATCTTCCTGATCGTCGTCGTCGTCCTCGTCGTCGTCGTCCTCGTCCAGGTGCTGCAGGAAGCCACCCTTGAGGAACTCGTCGACGTTCATCGACGCGAGCGCCTTGCCGCCGAAACCGAGATCGTCAGCGTCGTCAGCATCCTCGTCGCTGTCTTCGAGCTCGGCCTTGGCCTTGCGCTTGTGGGAATCGAGCTGCTCGGCATCGCCGGCGGCAGCGTCGCCATCCTTGCGCACGAACTTCTTGGCCGGCTTGGCCGAGAGCTTGGAAGGCTTCTTGGGCGCGACGGCGCTCTTGACCTTGGGAGCAGCGGGCGTGAGGCCCTTGCCCTTGGCCACGCGAGCCTGGTGTTTCTGTCGCGAGACGAACTTTTTGGTGCGCTTCGAGAGCTTGGCCATGGTGGGTGCGGGCGAGGCGGGGCAGCGAGACGACAGCAGCAACGAAGAGAAGGAGGAGACGAGGACCCCGACCTGAGAGGCACGTGACGAGAGCCCCCACTGCTCTAGGTGCTGATGTCACTCACTTCCTTCGCTCTCGTCCATTCGCTCGCTCATTCATTCACTCGCTCGCTGTGTCATCATGGGCGCCCTGCTGTCCACCAACTCGTCGTGGTTCCCGCGTATTCGTTGGGTCGAGGTTCATGACCTCGAGAGCACGCCGCTGTGGCTGCGGCACTTGGTGACCGACGCGCTGCAGTGGCTGTGGGGCCTGCTGCTGTACTACCGCCTCTGCAGCGGCCTCGTGGCACGTGCTCTGAAGCGCACGGGCAGCACCAACATCGTCGACCTCTGCTGCGGCTCGGGCGGCCCGATGCCGAGCATCCAGCGCGACCTTGCGGAGCGCTTCAACATCCGCGTTTCGGTGACGCTCACCGATCTGTACGTTGTTGTTGTTGTTGTTGTTGTTGTTGTTGCGTCTACCACCACGCCAGCAACGTGCTGACTGACCCTCGTGTGCGCGCGTGCGTGCGTTCCAGGTACCCGAACATCGAGGCGTACCAGCGGCTCGCTCAACAACATGCCACCAGTGGCATCGAGCTCAACTACAAGCCCGAGTCGATCGATGCGACATCGTGCACGCTGGCGGGACTTCGCACGGTACGGCAGTGATGGCATGGAACTCGCACGCGCGCTGTTCTCACGTCAATGCTTCCCTCTCTCTCAGGTGTTTGCGTCATTCCATCACTTCCCACCGGCGTTGGCACAACGCATGTTGCAGGACGCAGTCGACACGCGCAACGGCATCCTCGTGGTCGAGCCGACGCAGCGCAGCGCCTTCAACGTGCTGCTGCTGATGCCGGTGCTCATGTTCTGGCTGCTGACGCCGCTCTCGACGCTTGCCATTCGGCCTTTCTCGCTTACGCGCTGGTTCTTCACGTTCGTCATTCCGCTGCTGCCGCTGATCTTGGCGCACGACGGCACCGTATCGTGCCTGCGCACGTACACGCCCGACGAGCTGCGCGAGCTGGTGCTGCAGCTCAAGAACCACGAGACGTTCGAGTGGGAGATTGGCGTCAAGCGCGTATGGCTCGGGCCCAACATTGTGTACCTGATCGGCACGCCCAAGGCGAGCAGCAAGAAGCTGCAGTAGTCTCGCGGCGGCGATGGCGGTATGTGTCAAAAGGAAGAGATTTCTCGAGAATTTATCGTTGTTGGATATCCTGGATGGATGGGTGGGTGGATGGATGGGCAAGATGCTAGTGCCAGAACGGGTGCAGGAAGCGAGGGAAGGTTGGGTACGGTTGGGTGAGGGTGCGGAGAGGTTGCGCTTCGGCGACAACGGCAGCGCACAGCGGGGGAGCGGAAAGCGAGCGGGTGGGTTTAGGCGTCGGTCGGCAACGGCGTAGCTTTGTTGTCTGCAACGCGCGAGAGATGGTAAGCGGCACGAGGCGCTGATAGCGTGCTGGCTCGATGCGATGCGATGCGACGCGCACTACTCGACCGTCGTACCAGTGATGAAGAAAAGCTCATCGTCTCCGATCGAGGTCTGGCGACGGCTGTCGAACTGCAGAGCCAGAGAACGGGTGAGCCGAGAGTGTTGCGGTTCGTGCACGACAGGTGCGAGTCTGACGAGAGGAGGCAGAATCTACGTACCCTCTGGAGGACAATGCACACCAGCACAGCGAACAGCGTGTTGGCGAGCATATGCATCAAGAAGACCTCCATTCCGAGCATCACTAGGCATACAAAGCACAGAGAGATATGACGAGTAAGTAGGTGTCAGCCGGTAGGAGAGAGGGAGAGAGAGAGAGAGATGCGGCGTACTGGTGAGGTCGGGTGACCGCTCGTTAGAGAACTTCATGGCCATGTCCCAGTCCCAAGTGCCGGCGAGCATCAGAAGGAAGCCGCCGAACATGGGGAACGGCGTGCCGTACACGCGCTGGTTCAGGTACATCGGGTTGAGGCTGCGTGCGAACAACACATGGTGAGTGGCACGGTGCGAGAGCGACACACCGGACGAGCGAGCGAGAGGAGCGAGCGTACTTGGCCTCGATGGTGCTAAAGAAGCCGTAGCTCGTGGGCGAGCGCAAGAAGGTCTTGGCCGGCTGAGTAAAGTGCGCGATCAACAGCTCGGTGATCTGGACGACGCAGAGCGTCGTGAACATGATGGCCATCGACTGGTGGCCGAAGAGCAGGTAGTCGTTCGCCTGCGGGTGGTAGTAGAAGAGGATGGCGATGATGATCCAGCCGAGCGGATAGAAGAGCGACCAGCCGACAGCTGTACGTGCACAACGGAACGCGCGCTACAAAGTCAGATGCACTGTGCGACACACGGCATCGGATGGCGGGTGGTGGATGGTGCGCAGTACCGGGCAGCGTCTGGTTCATGTGCAGAATGCGCACGATGGCCTGCAGCATGAAGGTGCTCGACATCAACACATGCTGCGTGGTCGACATGGCCCAATGAGACGCAAAATGGATCTCACCTATGGTGTAAATGATGCTACGCAAGACACAAGGACCGACCTCATGGTGGGTGGGCGGGAGGGAGCGCCACATGGAGCTCTCTAGCACTAGAGAGAGAGAGCTCAAAGCGCAGAGCGTACCCGCCGAATAACTGAAGCCATGCTGGGAGGATGAGCCAGAAGCCACGCTCACGCAGGCCTCGCAAATACGACAAGCCCAAGGCGCGAATGAACAACCATAAGCCGACGGCGAAGAAGAAGCTGCCGGTGGTGGCGTGGCCGAGCCAGGTACCCATTGGAGCGGTGCGAACGACGAGGAGGGGCGAAGGGAGGCAAGAGAGCAACAACAACAACGATGAGCCAGCGCGCGCCACCGAAGCCCGAAGCGGACTTGGGCTCGGCTGCCGAACCATTAATGCCTCGATGCTCGCGAAAGCGCGAAAGCGCGAAGATGCGAAGGCTCTTTTCGCTCTTTCGCTCTTTCGCTCTTTCGCTCTCGCCTTCGTTTGTTGGCTCGTCGTCGTCTGCTCGCTGCTGCTGCTGCGTCGTCGTTGATCGGTGCGCGAAAGCGAGCGCCTACACACTCGACACTTGCTCACCGGTGAGACTCAAAGCGATGGATGACTTGGATGAAGAGATCCTTGGCATTGTACGGAGCTCGGTTGGAACAGAATGCATGGCCACTCCGCTCACTCACTCGATCGATATCGATATCGATATCACTCTCGCTCTCTCTCTCTCTCTCGCTCACTCTCTCTCTCTCTCTCGCTCACTCTCGCACTCTCTCGCGTGTGTGATATCACGCGCAGGCTGCCAGGAAGGGCCCTGGAAGTTCGCGGTATGCTGCCGCCTGCCTCCGTGCTTGTTGTTGTCGCTGCAGCTTACGCGGACACTGGCACAAACAGACGCTACTCGTCGGACGAAGACGACGATGATGATAGCTCGTCGGCTTCCGACTCTGCCTCCGACTCTGGCTCGGACTCGGACTCAGAGCTGGACCTCAGCGACGAAGAGGAGCCTATGTGCGTGCCGCATGCCGCCGCGCGAGTGTGGTGGCCGTGCCGCTAACCACCACCTCCTCGTCGTCGTCCTCTCGTCCTACGCGCCACTGCTCGACGCAGACCTGCGGGCCTCACGCAGCTGCAGATCGAGAACCTGATCTACGAGCGCGACCAACGACGTCAGCAGGCGCGAGAGCGCCGCGAGATGCACCGCATGATGAAGCGCCGAGAGAAGGAGTCCAAGCGTGCCAAGAAGCAGAGCAAGTCCAAGAAGACCTCCTCGTCGTCGTCCAAGAAGACGCCCAAGAAGCCGTCGTCTTCGAGCGCCACTGCTTCCTCGAGTGCGTCGCGCTCCAGCTGCAGCCGCCTTCTCCTGTCAACGGCACACACAGCACAGCACTCATCAAGGGCGCCCACGCCCTCTGCTTTTGTAGGCTCTACTCCTCGCAAAGAGCCGCGCGCCACCAAGTCTTCGTCCTCCGCCTCGTCGCGACGCTCCTCGTCGGCATCGACCACGGCGCAGGACGACAAGAAGCGAAGACCGAAACGCAAGCGCTCGGACGACGAGAACGATGACGACTATGCACCCGACAGCAAGCGCAAGAATGCCAATGGCGGTCGGTATTACAGCGACGACGACGACTACGACGACGACGACTACCTTGATGTTGACGACGACGACCGCCGCAGCGACCGCCGTGCCGCCAGCTCTGCTTCTTCCAAGCGCCAAGTAGCCGAGCCCGAGCCCGAGGTAGCGTACCATGCCGGCTTGCTCTCGTATCTCTCGACATTGAGAAGCATTGCGCGTACTGATGCGAATTGCACGGTATTGTGTGTGTCGCGATACAGCAAGAGGCGCCTATCACTCTTGCCGATCTCAACAGCGTACAAGTGACGCGCGACGAGCTCATCAAGTGGTTCGAGGTACCTTCACTCAAGCCCAAGCTCATGGGATTGTTCGTACGCGTCAACATTGGTTTCAACGAGAAGAAGAAGCAACCCATCTATCGTGTGGCCGACATTCGAGGTATCATTCGCGACTGACTGTGATTGACTCTGACGACTGACTGACTCGCTGCCTGTGACTGACTGACTCGGCTCTACACACTCTCAATCAATCGTATGTCGGCGGTGTATAGATATCCAGGAGCAAGGCCTCTCGTATCGTGTCGGTGATCGTACAACTCGCCAACACATCAAGCTACGTGCGATCGACAGGGAGCGCTTGTTTCGCGTCGAATACGTCTCCAACAAGCCATTCGAGGCGGTATGTGATTGCTCGCCTTGAGTTACGCCCCTCCCCCTTGTTACAACATTGCGTTTGGCTCACGCTCGCACGCAGGAGGAGCTCGAATGGTGGCTCGAGAACACCAAGAGGGCCCACTTGCTACCGCCAAAGCTTGGCCTGTTCGAGAAGCTTCGCAACGACCTCAAGACATTGCGCAACTATCGTTTCACTCACGTATGTACAAGCATCTCCTACTCTCTCTCTCCCCCACTCACCTGCTTCTCTTGCAGGAGGAAATCGATGCCGTGGTGGCGTCCAAGAAGGACCAGCTCAAGTACAACCCGATCCTCGTCTCCAAGGAGAAAGCCATGCTGTACAACAAGCGTGGTGCGCTACTGGATGAAGGTGACCTCGAAGGTGTGCGCCGTGTCGACGAGGAGCTGGCTGAGCTCGAGGAGCGTCTGTACGATTCCACTTCCTGCACGCCTGTCGTTGTCGTTGTCGTTGTCGTTGTCGTTGTCGTTGTCGTTGTCGTTGTCGTTGTCGTTGCATCGGTGCATCGGTGCATCGGTGCATCGGTGCACTAATGACAACGTTGGCTTGTGCGCTGGCAGAAAATCTCGAGAGACCAAGACTGCAATCGACAGCCTGGTTTCCGTGGTGAACAAACGCAATCGCGAACACAATTTTGATCAGATCTTTAAGGTACGTCTCGGGAGTCCGCGCGAATGAGTGGCCGACGAGGCGACACGACCTCAACGGTTTCGCGCGTACACAGAGTACGCTGGAGTTGGAACACAAATCGGAGCTGAACCCGTTCGCACGTCGAGACTGTGCACCTGAGAAAGTGCTCTACTTGGTACGTACGGAGTGTGCGTGCCGCTGCCGCAGCTCATCATCGATGTACATTGCACACCACTCACCACGCAGCGAGATGCTATCGTCACGTCTACCTCCTTACAGGCACCACCGCCTCCCCTGTCGACGCCGACATCCCAGCCAACGCCATCACCTGCCGCCAACTCGCTGCGAACTTCGGACGACCTGCCGCTGTCGGCCAGCCTCGAGGGCATCTCGCATGCGCCGACCAACGCCTTCAAGAAGAAGATTGTAGAGACGCAGCACATTGACCTCGACATTGACCTCAACGCCACCAAGAGTACGATAGCTGCATCCATCCCGCGTTCGTCCTTTACGACAAGAAGCGCCTCCTAACCGAGTGAGTGGGAACAGCGCCCGTGACTCGAACGCCGTCGTTCGCTTCGCTGGACAGCAACTCGCAAACAGTGGGCAAGAAGTTGAGCCTGGACGACTATAAGCGCCGCCGTGGAATGTTGTAGGCCTGCTGCTACTGCTGCTGCTGCTGCTGCGGCGGCGGCGGCGGCGCTGGGAGTGGGTTCCACCATCACCATCTACAACAATACCAGATGCTACTGTATTGAATTGATGCTGTTGTTGATCATAATAATGGTGCTGTTGATGTTGTTGATGTTGTTGTTGTTGTTGAGCTGTGCAAGCCAACGTGGTATAGATAGACAGACAGACAGACAGACAGACCGACCGACCGAGCAATCGGACGAGCGAACGATCGGCGGCTAGATAGCTAGCAGGAAAGAATGGTGTATCAGCCAACGACGCGTGGTGCACGAGCATGCATTACTGCAGCTGCACAAAGTTCGATGGGAAGTAGCCTGTGGCACCATTGAGCTCGCCCTGTGCTCATGTGTCGTTGGTGGTTGGTGGTTGGTGGTAGTTGGTGTCAGAGAACGAACGAGAGAAGCGACATTCGCGAGAGACAGCACAGCGACATTCGCGTACCTGCCACCAGCCATTGGGGTCTGATTGATCGAGCACGTTGATGATCTCGCCCGCACGGAAGCCAAGATCGCCCTCTTGCGCCACAGCGTAGTCATACAAGGCCACGGCCGTGACGCCGGCATGGTAGGCGCCCTCGCCCTCGTCATAGTAGCCCTCGCCTTCTCCTTCGCCTTCATAGTAGCCTTCGCCCTCGCCCTCGTCATAGTAGCCCTCGCCCTCGCCCTCATAGTAGGCCTCACCCTCACCCTCGTCGTAGTACTCGGGCTCGGGCTCCGGCTCGGGTTCCGGAGGCGCCAGCGAGCGTCCTGACGTTCACAAACAACCGACATGCCAACGGTTTGCAGCGAGTGTGAGTGTGAGTGTGAGTGTGTGCAGAGAGCGTGCGAGTCTAGACGGTCAGTGGGCGCACTCTCCTCTCGACACTCGAGTCCCGTTCGCCCACGAGCGCGCTTTCGTACCGGGCTTCTTGCTGGCAGGCGGCGGCGGTGGCGGCGCCTTCTTGCTCGCGGCCTCGCGCAGCCGCGCAGCCTCGCGCTCCTCCTCCTCCTCACGCTTGCGACGCTCCTCCTCTTCGCGGCGCTTACGCTCCTCCTCCTCACGCTTGCGACGCGCCTCCTCCTCACGGCGCTTGCGCTCGGCTTCCTCTTCGCGGCGCTTGCGCTCGGCCTCCTCCTCTTGGCGCTTGCGGCGATCTTCCTCCTCTTGGCGCTTGCGTTGTTCTTCGGCGTGGTTCTGGGCGGGAGGTGGAGCACCACCGCCTCGTCCTCGTCCAGCAGGCGGCGGTATGCCTGGTCGAGCTGCGGCAGGAGGTGGCGCTGCGGCGCGCGGTGCAGGAGCCGGTGCTGCGGCGCGCGGTGCCGTAGCCGGTGCGGCAGGAGCGGCGCGAGCGGCGACCGGTGGAGGTGCGGCTCCTCCGCCTCGCGGCGCGGCTCCTCCTCGCGGCGCAGCGCCCGAAGCTCCTCCGCGTGGAGCGCCACCGCCGCGTGGGGCGCCACCACCTCGTGGAGCGCCACCACCTCGTGGAGCGCCGCCGCCTCGTGGAGCGCCGCCGCCTCGTGGCGCAGCAGCCTGCTCGAGGCGGGCGTCAAGGAGCATTGGCGTGCAGCAACCAGTCAGCGATGCCGAGCAAGCATCACGATAGCGCTCGACCACGGCCATAACCACGCCACGTACGTAGGTAGGCACGGCTACAGTCTCGCCGGTAGCATTCTCGCGAGCCTTCTGCGCCGCGATGGCAGCATTGGTGATCGACTCGTCGAGCTTCTTGGTGCCCTTGGTGATGGTCTCGTTGTTCTGGGCGCAGGACGAGGGCGATGTGAGCGCAAGAGAGCACACACACACTCGCCGATGCACATACTTCGTAGGTGGGATCGGTGTCCCAGTCATCATCACCAATGGTATCTTCGCGGTAGAACATGACGGTGATGGCGGCAGCGGCAGCAGCGATACGCGATGATTGGTGGTGGTGGTTGGTGGTTGCGCGGCGAGGGAAACAAGAAACAGAAAGGCGCTGCAGTACGGCGGCGCCTCAGGCGAGCTCGCTTTCTCTTGCTGCTCGGCCACTCTTCTGCTGCCCGCCTGCTCGCGCCTGCTGCTGCTGCGTCTCATGGGTCTCCTCACCAACAAGCTCTTCCTGCTGGTCGTGTTCGTCGGCGGCCTGGCGTTCTTCTTTGGACTTGGCCATGAGGTGCGTTCGTGTGTGGCGGTGCGGCGGTGCGGCGGTGTGGCGGTGCCGCAGCGAGTGAGGCTTGGCGACTGACGCGCCTCGTGTGCGTGTGTGCAGTCGCAGTACATCTTCAAGCCCGCCGTGCTGCACGAGGTCGCCAAGGCGGCCCTGAAGGCGCACCCCAACGATATTCGCTCGATCGTGCACCAGATCGCCGCCGAGTTGCACAAGCGCTACCCTGGTACGTTGATTGCGCCGCGCTGCGCCGCGCCTCTCTCTGACTTCTGCGGCGACGGCGGCGCTACAGGCCACATCAACCTCGACGAGGAGTGGATCTTCAACAACGCCGGTGGTGCCATGGGTGCCATGTACCTGCTGCATTCGTCGCTCACCGAGTACGTCATCATCTTTGGCACTCCCATCGGCACCGAAGGTACGACGAACACGCCAGCCGCGCTGCCAGCCGCTTTCGCTGCCGTGCGCGCATCATCGATCGCCATGCTCAGCATCAACATCATAATGTGCGTGCCGCGCCACCAGGACACACCGGTCGCTTCCTCGCCGACGACTACTTCATCATCCTCGACGGCGAGCAGTGGGCCTTCTCAGAGGGCAGCCTGGAGCGCGAGGTCTTCAAGCCCGGAACGGTACACAAGCGCCCGCATGCTCCATCTCTCGCGCTCGTGTGCGTGCTGTCACCTTGACAGGTCTGACTCTGCCACCGCCGGCCATCGTGTCACACCGCCATACTGCGCTCCAGATGCACCACCTTGCGCGTGGCTCGGCCAAGGCCTACCGCGCGCCTGACCACGTCTGGGCGCTCGAGTATGCTCGAGGCAATATCCCTGCTATGTTGCCGTTCGGTCTTGCTGACACGCTGACGTCGACGCTCGACATCCACACGCTCATCAATACCTTCCGCATCTATGGCAAGCTCGTCATCAAGGAGCTGCTGCAGGGCAAGATCTAAGAGGCCCAACCACGCTGCTGCCATGATGATTCTCTCACGCCATACTTGCCGAGCGAGGTGCTATTGAGTTTTGTTGCTCGCACGATGGCACTCTTCGAGAAATAACAACAATCACCAAGAGAGTACACACCAACCACGCCGCAAGCACCCAAGCACGCAACAGAGAGAGAGAGAGAGAGAGAGAGAGAGAGAGAGAGAGAGACGTGCGCCGCGTGTGATTGGTCGATATTTAGCGCCGCTGTTCTTGTTGCCCTCGCTCTGCCATCGCCCGCTCCCCGACGCCTCTGCCTGCCTCTCTGTCTCCTAATACTCGAGCACCGACGAACGAACTCATTGTTCGCGTGTTCGATGCAGGCCAGCAACGGAGTACGGCGATGGCGCTGGTCCGCCAGCACTATCACGACGCGGCTGGTGCTCGTGGGCTTGTTGGCCTTCCCGCTCTACTGGTACTTGTCTCTGCCGCCTCCACAGGCCACCGTCGACCCGGTAGCCGCAACTACCGCGACTTCTTCTCAGATGCCACATCCTGTGGTAGCCACTGGATCTTTTCATCAGCAGCAGCATCATCAGCAACAACAACAACAACATGATGCTGCCTCGGCACAAGACGCACCTCGAGCTGATGATGGTGCCGCGTCACGAGCACCAGTGCCTACGCCAGCTCCCAGGCCACACCCTCTTCCACGCTTTGCTGATATCTCGGGCGTACAAGAGCTTGCGTGTCCACAAGGCTCGGTGGTGCATTTCCGTGCCGGCACCGACGAGCCGCTTCTCACGTGCGAGACCCTGGCGCCACTGCACGCCATCGGCGAGGGCTCGTGTCCTGTGATGCTCGCCGATCACATTCGCGGTACGCCTGGTATCAAGGCGCCGCATGGCCACTGCTTTCCGCATTTGAATCTACTGTCGTGCGAGTTTGGCGGCACACAACAGCCGCGACCAACTTCCAAGTCGTGCTTGTGCTCCCCTTCTCGCTTCAACGACGGTACCTGCCAGCCGGCGCAGCTGCCGCCTGCCAACGACACGACAGCCTCGCTCAGCGATCGGCACCGCCTACCTGGGCACCGATTGCCCAACATCGTGCTGATCTCGATCGACACGCTGCGAGCCGATGCATTGCCAGTCTACGGTAACGCACACACGCGTACTCCCAGCATTTCCGCCAAGTACTGTGCCTGCCTGCCTGCCTGCCCGCACGCACCTCTCAGCTACTCGCTCGTGCCTCTTCTTACCCATCTCACTGAATCGCTGACTGCTTTCGCACAGGATTCTACAGCACCAAGCATTGGTGTTCGACTCTTGCAGTGCCACTTCGCCATGGACGCGGCCGAGTCACGCCGCCATGCTGACCGGCCTGCATCCGACGGCGACTGGCATCATGGACAGCGACCATCGGCTCAAGGTGCCGATTCTGCCTCAGCTGCTACCAGCCGAGTACACGAAGCGCATCGGCTTCGTGGAGAACGCCAACATCTGCCCCGACATGCTCGACGATGGCGCTCTGTTGACCGCCAGTCGGCGTACCAAGATCCACCCCAATCTGTGGACCAGCTTCGGCTGGAGCGCCGGGTGGACCTCGTACGAGATGGTGCCCGACGGACACGAGCGCACGGCCGAGTTCATTCGCTCGTCGGCTCGCTCGCCTGAGCCGTGGCTCGTGTTCTACCACACGAACCTCATGCACGATGCCGGCTCGGACTACTTCCAACAGATCGAGACGCTCGACCGCTTCGTCGGCACGGTGCTCGAGTCGGTGGACTTTGACACGACGGTCGTGTTGTTGACGTCGGACCACGGCGAAGGCTTCCGCGACGACCTGAACCGCACTCATCACGGCGGCCGCATGCACCAGGACCTCCTCCACGTACCACTGCTACTGTGGCTGCCGCCGTACCTCGAGCGGCTCTTTGTCACCGAGTACACGCGATTGTACGAGGCGCACTCGGCGCAGCTCGAAGCCAACGTGCGCCGCATCAGCACTCCGGCGTCCGGCATCGACCTCGTGCCGACTCTGCTGCAGCTCGCCGGTTTCGTACGGCCGTCTCCCACGTCAGCGAGCCTCATGTCCGCCAGTGGCTCGAGCCTGAGATCGAGCGCGGCCAGCGTACACTTTCGAGGGGCTTCGTTGCTGGCACTGCCCCCAAATCGGCGCGTGTACTCGGTCGACACGGCGTACTGCTACTGGCCCGGAGAGAGTACGCGCTCATTCACGACCGCCGGCGCTACGTGGCGCCATGGCGGCACTCGCGCCTTCTCGATCAACGTCATTGCCGACATGCTGTACCCGCTCAAGCGCACGCTGTACGAGCGCGACAAGGCGCGCATCGACCTGGTGCACAACCTCGCCTACGATCCGGCCGAGCTACACGACCTCTCCGACCTGCACGAGAGCGTGCCACACGCCGGCGGCTTCCTGTTCGTCGTGTCAGGTCTGCGTCCCGGCATTCCGTGGCCGTTGTTGCACTCTCCGGTCATCAGCGCGTTGCCGCACCGCGACGGCAGCGTGCCACCGGTGCTGGTGCTCCCCGAGGCACCACGCGATCTTGCCGGCACGCTGTCGCTCGTCCATCTCGCCATGGTGCAACTCTTCGACGGCGACACGGCAGCGGCCGAGCGACATCTCGCCCGCACAATCATGGTGCTGGTTCGGCCGTCGGCCTTCCTGCCACCGGGCTGGATGCTACGATTCCGGAACCTGCTCGAGAGCTTCGAGCTCGACCAATCCACGACGCCTCTCGGCTGGGACCTGTTGACGTTCGCCGGCGTGTCTGCGCACGTGACCGATGAGCGTGCTGACACGCCCGGCATCGGTGCTCGCGTCGTCGGCCGCTGGAACGACCTCGATGGCTACCACTACTTTCATCACGAGCCCGGCAGCACACAGCAGCCTCCGACCTTTGCGCCCGAGCATCCACCACTCACGTTCGAGCCTACGCGCGTCGCTTGCATTCCCGACGGTGGCTGGATGGCAGTGCGCCTCGCTGCCGTCAACGGCTCGCTGCCGCTCCTTGGCTCGCTCTTACCCAAGCGCCGGCAACCGACGTTGCGCGGACTGTCGACCTTGCGGCTGCCAATCTTGGACGTCGATCCGAGCCTGCGCGCTCTGGCCGTCGACAACCACCTCTTTCTCGATGTAACCGTCATTTGATGATCGATGATCGAGCGAGCGAGCTTCTCCGCCCCTCCACGCCCGTGTGTATGTTATTGTTCTGTCGTTGTTGTCGTTGGCGAGGAGGAGGACGAGTAATCGAGTGTACAGTGCGACGGTTGAAGCAGCCAATCAACCAATCGATCTCTCCCTCTCTCTCAGCCAGCGACTCGATTCGATAGGCGGTTCCAGTCGAGTTACTGTTGCTGTTGTTGCTGCTGCTGTCCGATGAGCAATACGCTAATACAAGCCCGATACATCCAGTACCCACAGCTCGTCGGTGTACGAGTCGCCGCCACGGCATCCACCCCACACCCACAACTCGGCGCCAATCATGACACCGGTATGATTGTAGGTCTCGGGCGGGAAGACTCCTCGCTTTTGCTTGAGCTGCGCATCGCGCGCGCGCGGCATGTGTCAGAGAGCATAGTCGCAATTGTGATATCGCCCAGAGTAGCTCGCAGACCGTGCACTCGTACCCACGAGAAGTCTTCGAGGTCCAGGTAGTGGAGCTCGTTGTACATGACGCGGCCGTTGCCCCAGCCGCCCCAAAGGAACATGCGGTTCTGCAGTGACACCGCATCTCGTATGTCAGGAGTCGTCGCACCGAGAGCACACGCATGCCTGACGAACGTTGTAGATGCCAGCGACGTGACCGCCACGAGCTTCGGGAATGGCTCCCTTCTGCGCCACGAGGCTCCATTCCATGGTCTCTGTGCATGATAACGATGATGATTGCGATATGAGCGAGAGAGAGCAGGCTCGTGGTAGCGAGTAGCCAGCGTACCCATGTTCAGGAGACAGAGATCGTTGCGGTAGTTGGCCGTGTTGTTCGGGCGGCCTTGCCAGCCCGAGAAGGTCAGCAGTTGCGAGTCGTTGTACAAGACCGTCGAGTGGCTGCATTGCAGACGCGGCGGCGATGGTGAGACGACGACGACGGCGGTCAGTGGTCGAGTCGGACCCCACGACGTACCGCTTGCGCGGAGCAGGCAGTTCGCCGGTGCTCGGAGTCGTGTACCACTCCATGGTCGGCGTGTGCAGCATCACGATGTCGTTGACCTCGACTGCGGTCGAGATCTTGCCGCCAAAGATGATGATGTCGGTGCCTACACCGTACGCATCGCAGCCGCGAATCCATTCGCGAGTGAATCCATCGAACGAGTGGCGGTTGTGATGGTGATGGGTAAGCAAGAGTACCGGCTCCAACCGTAGCAGTGTGGTTGGCTCGAGGGACCGGCGCGGTGCCGGTTTGCGCAGGTTCGCTCCAGGTGTTGGTGTCTGTGGCGCATCGTCAGCAGCATTGGCGGCGTGCGCGCAGGCGGCGTCGCAGCGAGCGTCGCGCACCAATGTCGAACATCAACAACGAGCCAACCATGCCCAGAGACGTATCTCCACCGAACAAGTACAGGCGGCGGCCGACACACGAGAGCGAGCAGCCCCAGCGAGCCTCGCCCGGCGGCGACGGCAGTTGCTCCCAGCGAGCCGAGCTCGCACCCGTAGCGCTCAGCACCCACAGGTCGCCGAACGCAGCGCGGCCATTGGTACCGCAAGACACATAGACACGGCCATCAAGAGCAGCCATTCCATGGCCCTCACGAGCAGCGGGGCCGTCGCCAGTGACAGTAATCTTGCGCCAAGACATGAGAGCGAGCGTGAGTGAGTGGGCGAGCGAGTGAGTGAGCGAGTGAGTGAATGCAGCGTCGTCGTCGTCATTCGCTTCGTCGTCGCGTCGTTGTTGCCGCTGCTGCTCGTGATCGTGCGACCCGCACGAGCTGCTCGCTGTTGTGATACCGTTGCTTTGCTTTGCTATCTGTGTTGCTGCCGTGTTGTTCTCGGTGGTGGCCGCCGCTCGATTCTCTTGCCCGACACATGTTGCAGTCGTCGTTCGATGACGAGCCGCTCCCTGCTCCTCGCTCGCCGACGCTCTCGCGCAACGCGTCCGCCTCGGTGCTGCAGCGCCATCTGCTGACGTGCTTGCTCGAGAACTCGCGCCGTCGACGCTTCACAGTCGATCTAGATTCGTTCCCGGTGCTAAGTTTCGCGCAGATCGAAGAGCGCTACTCGATCCTCGATGCCATCGGCAGGCATGTGTGTTTGTGTGCGCGCGCGCGTGTCAGCCAACGACTCACCAACGACTCCACGCGCGCGCTGCAGTGGCTTGACTGCAACCGTGTACTATGGCATCGAGAAGGCCACCAACCGCGAGGTGGCCGTCAAGCTCATGTCCCGCCGCACCGTGAGCCTGTCGCCAACGCTGATGCGCGAGATCTCGATCCTCAAGGCGCTCAAGCATCCGTCGATCGTCGAGCTGTACGACGTGTTCTACGACGAGAACGAGGACCTGTACCTGGTGATGGAGCTCGCGCACGGCCAGGAGCTCTTCGACTCGCTGCTCGAGAAGCGCGTGTACACCGAGGACACGGCGCGCGCCATCGTGCGGCGCGTACTGACGGCGCTGGCGTACGTGCACAAGCTCGGCATCGCGCATCGCGACCTCAAGCCCGAGAACATCATCATCAAGGAGGCGTCCGACGCGCCCGACGGATTCTTGCTCAAGCTCGTCGACTTCGGATTCGCCAACATTGTGGCTGATGGCATGGCCACTCCGTTAGGCACTCTCGGATACAAGGTGCGCGACGCTGCCGCAGCACTCCACGCACCATGCAATGACGAGCGCGAAGAGTGTGTGTGTCGGCACACAGCATGTGCTCTCTCTCTCTCTCTGACAATCACGGTGTTACTGCATTGATGAGCAGGCGCCCGAGCTCGTCCAGGGCCTGCGGTACTCGAGCAGCGTCGATATGTGGGCGCTCGGCGTCATTACCTACATCTTGCTGTGTGGCTTCCCGCCGTTCTTCTCGAGCCCCGACCGCCGACTCGAGGAGTCCGACATGCTAAACGCACCATTCTGGGTTCGTTGTTGGCATTGCCACGCGCCATTCGTGTGTCGTCGTCGTCGTACTGCTGACGAATAGCGATCGACAAAACGACTCATCGATTGGTTGGCTGTTCGGCGATGGCTGTTCGGCGATGCTCTGCACTGACGTACAGACGTTCTTCAATGAGAAGACCCCACAACTACTCGAGGAGATCCTGGCGGCGCGCTTCGACTTTCCGCCCGTCTACTGGGACCGCGTCAGTCCTGCAGCGCAGGACTTTATCCGTCGGCTACTGCAAAAGAACCCGAACGATCGACTGACAGCATCGCTGGCCTTGCGGCATCCGTGGCTCAGGACGCGCAACCTCAAGCTGCCGCTCCTGCACATTCCCAAGCTCGCCGAGTTTCGTGTCGGCTCGCAGGCGTTCGCGGCGCCACTCGACGCCTCGGATATTGCGCCAAAGAGTGGGCCGTCGCTGACACAGAGTGTGCCGTCTCCGCCGCTGCTGCGGGTGTCGACCTCGTCGTCGTCGACATCGTCACTCTCGAGCGACTCGATCGACGGCAGCACGACGCTGAGCCAATCGACCGGCGAGTTTCTTCTGCTGCCCGTCAAGCGCTACGAGCGGCTGCGTCGCTCGCCACCTCCACGCCAGTACTCGACGGTCGCAGCACCGAGTGAACGCAAGCAAGCGCGACTGGCCAAGAGCCAGCTCACGCTCCGAAAGAGTCTGTGAGAGTTCAAGACAACGGTGCAGACGGTGACCGTCTGGCAATGATGTTGGATACCGCTGCATTGTTATTTTATGGAAGGAAGTTGTGGTGGCGGTGGTTGTGGTGGTGGCGGTGGTTGTGGTTGGTTGGTTGGTTGGTTGGTTGTATCGTATCGATATCATACAGGCCAAAGGCAAAGCGTGCGAAGGCCTGCTCAAGGCGTTGCTGTCGCTTGTACAAAACAGTACACTACACTAAACAGACACGTATTGTAACATGGATGATGGTGGTGACGGCCGCGACGGCGACTCACTACTACTCCATGAGCAGCTGCACGAGCAATTGGCCGAGCCAGCGCTTGGTGGTCGGGTCGTCCTTGAGTGTCTGCGCAAAGGTGCCATCGCGCAGCGGCTCCGGCAGGCACGGGCGCAATGCCTCGCGTGCGCGCGGGTTGTCGCACAGCCGCAAGTAGCAGCGGATAATGTGTTTCAGCAAGCGCTGCGACGGCTGCTCGATGAGCGACGCCACCATGGTGCTGAGGACCGTGCTGACGGCGTAGAAGCGCTCGTAGGTGGCACAGATGTACGACAGGCCCACGTCGTCGAGCAGGATCTTTTGCACAATGAAGGTCGCGACCTGCAACACCACGATCGTGGTCAGCACACGATCCGCCAGACAGTATGCCTCGCGCCACGCGCCACGCGACACTTGACGTACGGTCTTGGAGAGCTCGCTACCGGCCTCCATGATGCGCAGACACAGCGGGATGATCTCGGTCGAGAGGAGGAAGTTGATGACCTCCGAGTCATCCATCTTGACCAAGGCACCGATGACGCCGAGCGACGTGAGACGCAAGTACTCGAACGGCCGCGTCTTGCTGACCGTGTTCAAGAACGGATACAAGAACAATGGGATGTGTGCTGCGCAAACGACGGCGACAGGTTAGCGCTGGCGCCGTGCGACTTGGTGACCAACACGGCGAGCGTATCGTGTATCGCGTACCATTCATAAAGAGCGTGCGCGTCTCGGGATGCGAGGCGACGCACTGGAGCAGCGCGAGGGCGTTGCACACGCGGTTGGAGGCGTGTGCCTTGAGCTTGGGCGGCGACAGCAGCGGATAGATCGACACGATCTCCTGCAGCAGCGCAGAGATGGTGCCGACCGAGTACCACAGAATGGGAGCGAGCGACTCGACGGTCTCGCGCTTCTTGCTGAGCTCGAGCAGCGCGCTCTCGCGCTTGTCGGGGTTCGTGAGATCGAGCACCAGCGAGTAGATCTTCTCCTCCTGCTCCTCGGTCGAGCCGCCGCCGAGGTCGACGCCCGGCTGGCCCAGCGGCGGTACGCCGCCTACCGGCCCACCACCGACGCCCGGCTGGTACTGTACCGGGAGGCCACCGGCAGCGAGCAACGACTGCGGCAACGACGAGTGCGAAGCGTACGCGGCAGCGAGCGCCGCTTGCTGTTGCTGCTGCTGTTGCTGCTGCTGCTGCTGCGAGAGTGGCGCGCCACCAAGACCTTGCGGTCCCGACGCTCCTTGAAACATGGCACGGGACTAGAAAGAGGAGAGGGGCGAATGAGAGGCTGGCTGAGCGAATGAGAGGCTGGCTGAGCGAATGAGAGGCTGGCTGAGCGAATGAGAGGCTGGCTGAGCGAATGAGAGGCTGGCTGAGAGAGAGAGAGAGAGAGGCGTGCGAGGGCTGGCGGGCGGCGATGGAATGAACGAGGAAGAGCAGCAGGAAGAGGAGGAGCAGCACCGCCTCACCGCTGCTGCGGCTCTGAATGGTTGCTCGGCTCTCTAACTGGCAACCTGCCTCCCTTCTGGATCTTTGCGATGGCTGACGCCTCGAACGGGCTTGTTGGGATTGAATCGTAGGAAGGGCTATGGTATTGGGAATAGAGCACAAGAGAGGAGGGAGGGAGGCAGGCACGGCGCAGAAGAGCGACGGCACTCCATGTGGCTGGCTGGAGGCGGTGCAGGCGGTGCTTGAGATACGAGCTGGCTCGTTGGTACGCACACACACACAGGCACCCACGCACGAGCAGCAGGATTAACGGTACGGGTACTCGGCTCGCAGGTTGGCGGCAATCTCCGGCTCCCAGCGGTCTCCATTCGACAGCAGCTTCTCCTTGTTGTACCTGCAAGCAGCATCGCGAAGGCGCCATTCGAGGGACGCGAGGAACACGATCACCATCATCAGCAAGCGCATTCAGCAGGCGGCGGTAGCGCTCAGCAAGCACTCAGCACTCGGTAGGCGGCGACGTACAGCAACTCCTCGTGCGTCTCGGTCGAGTTCTCAAAGTTCGGGCCTTCGACGATGGCATCGACCGGGCAAGCCTCTTGGCACAAGCCACAGTAGATGCACTTGGTCATGTCAATGTCATAGCGCGTCGTGCGGCGGCTGCCATCGGGGCGCGGCTCGGACTCGATCGTGATAGCCTGCGCCGGGCAGATGGCCTCGCACAGCTTGCACGCGATGCAGCGCTCCTCGCCTGACGGATAGCGGCGCAGCGCATGCTCGCCACGGAAGCTACCGACCAGCGAGACGTCAGCACCACGTTGACTCCCGTGAACGAGCGAGCGCACGAGCGCACGAGCGCACGAGCGACGCGTACCGAGAGCTCAGCGGGCCCTTCTCCATCGGGTAGTTGAGCGTGACCTTGGGCTGGAAGAAGTACTCGAGCGTGAGCGCCATACCGCGCACGATCTCGCCCAGGAAGAAGGTTGTCGCCGTGCGGTCAGCGGCGTCCATGATCCACGGCGCGTTCTCGCCATACTTGAAGTCTGCCTCGATGAAACAGCGAGCGCGACGCCGCAGAGACGCAGCGATGCAGTGAGGGCGCTGTGAGTGTGTGTGTGGGTGTGCACCTACGACCGACGCGGCTGCCCTGGCGTACCTGCGGTGGTGTCGGTGTGGGAAGAGGACTTGGCGAGGCACTCCTTGCGCTCGGCCTCGAACTCCTCAAGGCGGCGGTTGACCACGAGGAGGCCGCCTACGCGTCGTGCAACGTGAGAGCGTGAGTGCGTGCGTGCGAGCGTGCGCGTGAGCACTACAAGCCCGGCATCGATACGTACCGCGCGAGTGGTAGGAACGAACGACCGCGGGTATCGCGGTGCGCAGTGGGGAGCGCACGAGTCGGCGGACGAGCAGCGACATGACGGGAAGGGCAGAGATGAGGGACGCGGGCAGTGAGTACGCGAGGAGGGCGGCGGCGGCGGCGAAGCAAAGATGAGACAACGACGAGACGACGAGGAGACGACGATGATGAGCAACGAGGAGGAGAGGGCGCTGCTCCTTCGCCTCGCTCCCCTACCACGCCCACACCCATCACAACAACCACACCCACCACCAGCTCGTGTCCCGTGTCTCCGACTCATGTCGTATCTCCTGCCGCATCTCACCAATGGCTGGCAAGTCGACCAAGCCATCCTGTCCGAGGAGAACCGCGTCGTGGTGATTCGGTTCGGCCACGACTGGGACCCCGAGTGTATGCGCATGGACGAGACGCTGTTCGGCATCGCCGAGAAGGTCAAGAACTTTGCCGTCATCTACCTGGTCGACATCACACAGGTGCCGGACTTCAACAAGATGTACGAGCTCTACGACCCGGTCACGGTCATGTTCTTCTTCCGCAACAAGCACATGCTGGTCGACCTTGGCACCGGCAACAACAACAAGAGTACGCTTCCCTCACTCACGATGCCGCCTCGCTCGCTCGCTCACTCACCATGCTTGTGGCACAACGCTGTGGTGCTTCAACAGTCAACTGGGCCGTAGATGACAAGCAGGAGATGATCGACCTGATCGAGACCGTGTACCGTGGCGCACGAAAGGGCCGCGGTCTCGTGATTGCACCCAAGGACTACTCGACCAAGTACAAGTACTAAGCGACCGACCGACCGACCGACCGACCGACCGACCGACCGACCGACCGAATACACGTCGTTGTTGACAATGTAGATATACATAAAAGCGGGCAGTCGGCAGCGGTACCGCTGTTGGCACACCCAGCCATCGTGCTCGAGAAACCAAGCAGCAGCACCTTGCTTGAGGCGCAGCAGCAGCAGCACGGGTGCGATACCAAGAACAGTTGCCGCCGCCGTCGCCGTCGTCGTCAGTCTCTCGCTCGCCGCTCCACCGTCGCTGCCTCATCCACCACCTCCACCACACCATGTCAACAGCAGTCGAGCGCCTCCAAGCGCAGCGCGAGTTCCAGGACAAGCTGACGCAGGCGCAGGCGTGGAGCGTCATGCGCGGCTTCAACGAGCTCACCGACAAGTGCTTCCGCGAGTGCGTGCTCCACATCACGCAGCCGTCGCGCGAGGCGCTCGAGAGGCAGCAGAAGCACCTGGAGGAGCTGCGCGAGCAGGGCAAGTACGACGACGACAAGCCCAAGGCACTCGAGCCTGGCGAGTTCAAGTGCATCAAGCTCTGCGTCGACCGCTACCTCAAGACCTCGAGCCGCGTCGAGCGTGAGTTCACGCAGGCGACCGCCGCCGCCGACAAACAGCGCGCCCGCCTCGAGGCCGAGATCTTCCTGCACCTGAACAGCGACGACGACGACAACAACAGCAGCAGTGGCAGTGGCAGTAGTAGTGGCGGCGGTGTCTCGCACTCGAGTGCGCGATAGATAGAGCGATAGAGCGCGTTTGCCTGCGTGAGTGTAGAATAGCGATATCTGATTGAGCGTCGACGTCGGTGTATGTGTGTGCGCCCGTCGTGTGTGTGCGTGTATGTATGTGCGTTTGCTGGTCGGCTTTATTGTGCTTGCAATCGTGCTCGATCGATCAGCTGATCGACCCGCTGCACTGTATGCGCACGTTGTACCGCGAGAGCGCGAGCGCGCTCCATCTCCTCGAACACACAAGATGATGACATACACACTACAGCTGTCAAGCAACGCCGACCGCCGCTGCGGTGTTACCGATGCCTCGTCGTGCTCGTGCCGCCGTCGTGTCTGTGCATCGGCGTGCGTACGTGCATCTCGTGTTGCTGGCCTCGAGGGCTCTCGGAGGGGCAGCAGGTGGCTGTCGCGGCCGTCACTCGTCGAGCTCGTCGTACTTGGGCTCCGGTGGCTCGAGATCCTCGCCATACTGAATGGCGTTATCGATTTGCTGCAACACGAGCGAGATGCTGTCCTCGTCCGTGATATCCAAGCCTACGAAGCTCACGAGGTTGTACTCGTCCAGCTGCCACCGAACGAACGACCGCGATGGCGAGCGTAGTTAGCGAGTGATGCTCACTCACTCACTGACTCCCTCAGGTACGCACCAGGTTGCCGATGGCCTCATTGAGGCGCCAGTACTTCTTGCCAAGGCTCTTGTTCAAGTCCGAGATCAGAAACGGCACCTGCATCTCGAGATAGCTGCAGCGCCAGCGAGCGAGAGAGCGAGAGAGCGCACATCAGTGACCTGCAGCTCGCGAGATAGAGCAACGCAACCTACCGCTCTGCTCTCTCCTCAGCGGCCGATATATCCTCGCCCTTGCGCTTGATCAGGTCCATCTTGGTGAGGATGTTCAGATGCGGTAGCTCGAGCTGCAGCATGGCCGAGAGGCACATGAGCGCGCCCGAGATGAACTTGCCGCTGTCGGACATAAAGTGGCTGTCGATGAGGTACAGCCCGCACACGGCGTAGTCCCAAGAGCGCAGAGCATCGACGATGGTCTTCATCACCGGCACATGCGTGAAGAGCTCGATCTGGCCCGGGCAGTCGATGATGATGTAGTCGTCCTCGTAGTTGCCGATCTCGTCGCGCAACCACTCGAGGTTCGATACCAAGAACCTGCACGAGCCGCACGTATTAGCACGCAACGAGCCGAGCAGCACGCGAATCACCCACCACATGAGAGAGGGGAACGCACTCGAAACACCACATGAGGCCGCCATTGGGTCCGAGGTTGAGCTCGTCCATCGCGTCGTCGACCGTGATCAGCGAGCGGAGGTCGACGCTCGGCGTGTAGTCGAGCTCGTCGGCGGCTGGATCGAGGTTCACGACGTGAACGCTGCGGCCAAGCGCCTGGCAGTGCTGCTGCATCATGTGGCAGAAGGTGCTCTTGCCGCTACCGGCTGGGCCCATGACCAGCTGTGCATGCCGACCCATACTGCTGTACGCGAGCAGCAAGACCACCAGCGGATGCGCGAGCAACAAGGCAGCGAGCGACAACGAGAACGACAACCAGAACCAGAACGACAACGACAACGACAACGACAACGCGCTGCTGTTCTTTCGCTGCTCGCGCCCTCTTGCTCTGCGCGCTCGCTTGCGTTCCACGATGGATGAGTCACTACCATTCGCCATCGTGCTTGCTTGTCTCGTTATCGCTGGCTTGTGCGTGTGGCGCGAGCGGCACAACCTGCAGTGTCAATGCGCTGCCTCTGCCACGAAGCGCGAGGAGGCCTCGAGCGTGCGCAGCGTCACGGCATCGGGCTTCGCTGCCGCCGCTGGCATTCACCCGTGGATCTCGCGCCAAGCCTACTGGCGTATGAAGCGCGGTATCGAACAGGAGCAGGTCGACGCCGACGCTCTTCGAGCTCGGGAGCATGGCACGCAGCTCGAGGACGCTGCGCTGGCTGCCTATCGATCGCTTCTCGATCCGCCGTCGCTCGAGACCGGCTGCGCGTACGTGCCAACACAGCGATTGTGCCACGATGGCACATGAAGCTCACTTCGTGCGCGGCGATGCAGAATGGTCTCGCATCCCAAGCACCAGTGGCTGCGTGGTATTCCCGATGGCATCGTGCATGAGACTGCAGAACGCGGTAGCCGAGCAGTGCGCGTGATCGAGGTCAAGTGCCCGTTTCGAAGCGACGGTCTTGCTGTTCCAGCTCAGACACTCTATCAAGTGCACTACTAGTACGGAGTGTCACTGTTGCTTGCGGTACCGCAAGAGCCACGCTGCACTCAACACTCACTCTTTCTCGTTGTACAGCATGCCACAAGTGCAGGGTTACATGGAGCTGCTCGATGTGCCCGAATGCGACTTTGTATCATATACACAGGAGGGGTTCAATGTCTTTCGTATCCGGCGTGACCGCCAATACTGGGATCTACTGCTACCGGTGCTCGAGGTACCTTGCTGTTGGTCGATCTGGAGTCGTCACACCAGACTGACATGTCGCCTGCAGGAGTTCTGGGTGTTTCTGAACCAACCACACACCGAGAATCTGGTACCGCCGCCCGAGAAGCACTCGAACACGGAAGAGCTACTGCGCCGAAGCAAGGCGATGGCATGGGAAACGCCGCCCGAGTGCAGCAGCAACGACGATGTAGATTGGTAGCGGCAGCACGACGACGAATGAGAGAATCCGATCCGATCGACGTTAAGAACAGCACCCGCCGCTCTCTTCGTGTTCGATTGCTGCTCTTGCTTGATTGCTGCTCTTGATTGATTGCTGCTCTTGCTTGATTGCTGCGCTTGCTTGATTGCTGCGCTAGCTTGCTCGGCGCCGCTCACTACCATTATGTCTCCCACGCTCGCCAGCTCGTCGTGGTGGGAGCGCGTGGTCGAGGGCAAGCCGATGGAACGCGTGCGCGAGTGGTACGCGTGGTACTGCTTGGGCATGGTGCTGCTGGCCGGCGTGCTGGACCAGGCCGACAAGTGGGCGCTGGCGTCGCTGCAGGCCGCCGGCCTCCAGTGCTCGTCGTGCGGCGTGCCGTCCGACCCCTTCTATCCGTCGTGCATCGAGCAGTGCCTGCCACTCGACGACGTCGCCATGGGCTTCTTGACCGGTCCGGCGCTCAGCATCGGCGCGCTGCTGGCCGGCCTGCCGCTCGGCTGGGCCGCCGATCGCTACTCGCGCGTGCGGCTGCTCTGGCTCGGCCTCTTGCTGTGGTCGGGCGCCACGCTCGCATCGGCCTTCGTCGTGAGCTTCTGGCAGCTGGCCGTGGCGCGCATCGTGCTCGGCGTCGGACAGGCGGCCGTCAACCCGACGGGCTTCTCGCTGCTGGCCGACTGGTTCGTGCCGCGCCGCCGCGGCCTGGTGCTGTCGATCTTCTCGTCCATGATCTTCGTGGGCCAGATCTGCGGCCTGATGACCGGCGCCGTGAGCCAGCACTGGTCCTGGCGCGTGGCGTTCGCCGTCTTGGGCGCTCCGGGACTCGTGCTCGCCGTGCCCTTCATCCTCACGGTCTGGGAGCCCAAGCGCGGCCTGCATGACGTGCTCGGCCACGCGACTCCGCAGCCTGAAGCTGCCACGCTACACCTTGGTGCTGGCGACGGCGCCATCGGCATCGGCACGCTCATCACTTCGCCACCTGTCGACGCCGTGGCTGCGGCTGGACCGCTCGACCACGACCTCAAGCCCCGACGCCGCACATCGTACTCGAGCGGTCACTACCAACACGACGACACCACTGCGCCTATCGAGTACTATACCGAGCACGACTTGGACGTTGCTTCAAGCACAACAGCAACAACAACAACAACAGCAGATGCACAAGGCAGCAGCGGCATTCCGGGTCCAGTACCTCTGCTGGTTCGCACTCGGTATATTGTCACGCATCTTCCATTCGTCATGTACGTGGGCGTGCACTCGCTAGCCGATTCCATGCGCCGCGGCGGCGATTGCCTCATTGCCATCGCTCGTTGCAGGTTGGCCGTCAGTGCTGCGGCACGCTTCATGGGTGGCTATGCCATTGGTGCCACGATACAGGTCTTCTTCCGACGCGTGTATGGTGTGCAGCCAGCCACCATCTCGTACGCCATGTCGTTCATCGTCACGGTGGGGGGTTTGCCTGCGTGCTACATTGGCGGCTGGCTGGCTGACACCTGGAACTTGGTACGTGGCGGTCGGCGTCGCCAATGCAACACCAATCCAGCACATATTGACGGCCGCATACGTGCAGCGCGACCCTGCCGGCAAGGTGTGGGTATGCGCCATGTCGTCGTTGCTTGCCGCTCCGACCATGGCCGCGTGCTTGCTGGCACCGTACTCGGAGATGTCTTTCGCCTTCCTGTTGGTCTCGTACTTGATTGCCGAGCAGTGGTACGGACCCGCCATGGCCGTCGTGCAAGATCTCACTCATCCGTGCACGCGTTCGCTCGCGACTGCCATCTATCTCATCGTACGCGACCTCCTGCGCCACGGCATCCATCGTGTCATCCATTCTCACGCATTGTTTGCTCGATTGCATTCTACCAACAGGCTGGCGGTGTCGGAGCCTTATCGCCATTGATTGTACGCTCGCTTGCTCGATCGATCACTCAATCACGTCGACTTTGGTGGTGACGCTTACTCGCTCGCTCTGATGCAGGTTGGCTTCATGAACACGCTGTTTCATCCAGATGCCGACGCTCCAGATCCGACCTATTCGCTCCTTCTCATGGTGTCGGCTTCGTATATCCTATCAGCGTTGCTGTTCTTCGTGACTGGCATGCTGGTGCGTCGCTTCCATGCCAACACACCGGCCGACAACCCATTCGGCGTGCCGGACTACATGCGCCAATACGTCGATGCGCGCTCGTAGGCCGCTCCTCTCCACCAGCACAATGTAGATAGTATCGGCGTTCGGTGTTCGTGTATTTATGCAATTGAAATTCAATCAACCATCGAGAATCGAGAATGGTCGAGAGTGGTTGATTAGAACAGGTCGTCGTCGTCGTCGTCGTCGTCGTCGTCAGCAGCAGCAGCAGTATGCGACACCGAGCCCGATCCGAGCTCTCGAACCATCATCTGCCGGGCATCCTCAAACGTGGAATTGTGCAGTGTTGGCAGCGGCACCTCGACCGGTTGGCTGGCTTCGTCGAGTAACGTGTCGTCACCGACGTCGTCGTTATTGTTGGCGTCATCAAGTGTACTTGCGGTTTCGGGATCCGTATCGACGAGTTCCGGCGAGCGACCAAGAGGCTCATCTGGCCCGGAATCGGGTTCTTGCTCGCTGGTTGCGTGGCTTAGTCGCTGCAGGTACAGTCGCTGTGCAAATTGCACGATCGAGCCGGCTGACGCAGTACTCTGCCCAGCTGCTGTGCTCAAGAAGCACTCCCATCGCTGCCGCGGCAGAACAACGGGCGTCGGCGAGCCGCACGCCGGATCTCGGACGTGAGTTGGTTGCAGCAGCACGGTTGCCGGCTTGCGTAAACTGGCACCACGGCGCGTTACTCTTCAGCAATAGGCCATGAGCATGCGCTGCGTGTGCGCGTGTGGCGGACCGCGTACCGTCTGCCGGCGCTGGTCTTACACAGCGACTTGGCTTCGCGGCTGCGCCAAGGCCGCGAGATCGGGCCGCTGCTCAGGCGAACGAGCACCACAGGAGAGCTGCCCCGATGATGTCCTGCCACGTCTTCGCCGTTGTCGTCGGCGTCGATCTCGGCGTCGTCGCACTCCTCATCGGAGATCGGGTTGTTGGGCTGAGGCTGTTCCGGCTTGGCAGGCGCGGCACTCCGGTGATGGCTACCACCTCGTTGCTTCTGGCTTCGAACCGGAGCTCGAGGCGCTGTTGGTTCCGAGTGGGGCGCGAGAAGATCGTGCAGCAGCGACGCCATGAGTTGCGCATCTTGGTGCGCGCCTCGCTGCCTGCGTTGCGGCTTCGAAGCCACGACCGGGGCGTTAAGCTGCGTCGGGTTGCGATGAGTGAGTATTCAAGCCGCAAGTGAACAATCATTACTCGAGGCACAAGCAGAGTACCTGCTCATCCGCAACGATTTCGATCTCCCAGCTCGGGGGAGAGGCCGACGACATGGCTGGTATGGACGAGAGAGAGCAGGCAACACGAAGAGAATGGCGTTTTCGGCGGCGAGAAATATCTAGATTTTCCGTGGTTGTGAGACGAACCGAGAAGCCCAGCGTCTCGCTCAGCGGTCGACGGCACTGACGACACACGGCACAGATGGCGTGGAAGCGGTACTTGAACAGCGCCGGTCCCTCGAGCACCGTGATCAAGCACACCGGACACACAGCCGGATCGTGTGTGTCTTCCGGTTCCGATTGGCGGTGCTGTGCTTCATTGCTCGTCGTCGTCGTCGTCGTCGCACTTGCATTTTCGAGCTGTTTGTTGATGATGCTCGAGGTGCTCGGCTCTTGTTGGCCCGTGTGGTGGTGATGATGATGGTCAGCTTCGAGGTCGGTCTCGGTGTCGCGAGCATCTTCACGAGCTTCTTCATCGTACGATGATGATGATGATGAGCGAGGTCGGTGCTCGCCAAAGTGTCGTTGGCAGCTTGGTCATCGTCGGAGCTGGTGTCGCCAAACGCGGCATCTGACGCAGCGACGATATCGTCAGGCAGCGATACCATCTTGGTTCTTGGTTCTTGGTTTCTCTGGATGAGAGAGAGGGAGAGATGGTTGTTGATGTGAAGGCCAAACAAATGGTCGAGGGACTCCTTCTCGGCTCTCGAGGCAAGCAGCACGGGAGGAAGAGAGCCCTCGTGAGCAACACAGCAGGTCGAGAGAGAGAGAGAGAGAGAGAGAGGCAAGAACAGCAATCCATTCAACTTGCCTCTACGGAAAGCCGCCTCTCGTGTTTCATTCCCTTCCTCATCTCGTCTCGTCGTTCATGGCTGATGCTCGCAAGGCTGCTGCCGAAGCGCGGCGACAGCGCATCCTCGGGGCTGCGGCGTCTCGCCTAGAGCGCGTAACCAACCTCTACGCAGCGCCTGCCTCGCCTACAGCGAGCGAACCCTCTCCTCCACCTGCCGAGATCACACTCGAGCGCTCCACCGATGCACTTGCCGCTCCTGATGCACCCACGCCGTGTTGCGCTGCTCCAGTGCCCGATCCACCCACGCCCGAACCCCAGCCTACCCCTGTCAAACCAGCGCCAGTGGCAGCGCCTGTGGCAGCGCCTGTACGCCATCGGCCTGTCACGTGGCCTCGGGTGCATGTGACAGCGAGCGGTCTGCGGCACGCTGCGGCGGCTGCCATCGGCATGGCGTGCTTCGCGCTGATGCTCACGTGCAGCGCACCGGCAGCGCCGTGGTGCTCGCGCTACTCGTGGCTCACGTTCGACCGCCTACTACTCACAATGGTCCTGTGCGAGATACTTGCCATCGTCTTTGTGCACTCACGAAGAAGCTCCAAGCGCCAAGCGAACCCGCCGCCGTCCCAGGACGCCGGCGTTCCAGCAGGCGCTCCAAGCCAGCCACCGCCTGTACCGGCTGCGCCTCAGGAGTTCGAGCAGCTGCAGCAGCTGCTGGCGGGTCTCGCCCCCGGCTCGCCGAGCGCGTCTCCGGGCACTGGCGGCGGCGCACAGGCGTTGGCCAAGATCATGTCGCTGCTAGACACAGTCGAGTCGGTGCTGCGCGTCGTGAATCTGGTTCGCGCCGCCGTGGCCTCAGTGACCTTCTTCGTGTTCGGCTTTGTGCTGTGCTCGCAAGCCTGGGCGCTGGCAGGAACAGCGTTCGCCGGCGTGTAAGAGCGACGTCATCGCATCGTTGTAAATACCCACGACCATCATCGTCACGTTGCGTATCGGTTTCGTTTATCTCGGTTGCTGGATTCTGGATGGATGGGATGGGATGCGTGGGGTTGCGGCGTGGGTTGCGGCCTCGTAACAACTCAACAACAACAACGACGACGACGCGCCAGGCTAGGTATGGCGCGGCTCTTCTTGGGATCCGGGTGGTAGAGGTAGGCTGGCTGGTTCGCTCGCTTGCTCGCTTGGCGGCCGTGTACGCACGCTCGCTCGCGCTCGGCTGTCGCGCTGCCTATCGAAGGAAAAATTGCTGGCTGCGCGACACGGTGCCGTACTTGCTCTCGTGCGTGTACTCGATCACAATGTCGAGGTCGCGCTTGTTCTTCTTGTTCTGCTGGCACGACAGCGTGCCCTCGATGACGTCGCCTTCCGTCACGAGCAAGACCTCCTCCAAATAGAAGACGGTCTGCTTCCAGTGCGTGTACTGCGAGAACGGACCTGGAGAGAGAGAGAGAGAGAGAGAGAGAGAGAGAGAGCGCGCGTGTTGGTTACTTGTGGTTAGCGGCGCTCCTACCACCGATCGGGTGCGCTGTGAAATGGCCGCGTACTGGTCGAGAAGTGCACCGTCTTGTGGCACGGCGTGAACCAAATGTCAAAGTGCGCCACGAAGGCGTGCACACGCTATCAGCCAGCGCAAAGATCGTGAGCCATCATCCATCAGCCAGCGAGCCAATGAGCAGCCGGCACGCCGTACATCATCTCGCGTCGCAGTGAGCTTGAACGGCGCACAGAACGCCAGGTGCTCGGTCTTGACCGTGGCGATGTCGATGCTCTGTGTACCACACGCACACGCGCAGGAAGCAAAGCTGATGAGCATCGATGTGGCGAGAGATGTGACGTTGTTGTTGACGATGCGGGTCGACCATGATGTTGGTACGTACCAACATCTCGAACGTGTCGGTGCAGATGGCCTTGGCCTCGACGACGTCGACCAGCGGCTCTTGCATCGCCATGTCGCGGATGCACTTCATGTTGTAGCCCCAGACGTTCTCCCACCAGTTGATCTTGTCCTCCTTGTACTCCTCGTCCTCGATGGCCGAGATCGACAACGAAGCACGATCGGGCAAGATGATACCGCCCTCAGCCTGCGGCAACGATAAACACGCCAGCCACCGACCACCACGATAACGATCAGCAACGACAAGGGCGTTTAAGGGGCCGGTGCGCGGGGCTTGCGTGTGTGAGTGCGTGCGTGCGTGCGACGTACGAGCCACTTGTCGCGCGCAAAGATCACCGTGTCGAGCATCGACTCGTAGAAGAGGAAGTAGCCCATCCACTCCGAGATGATGATGTCGACCTTGTCGACCGGCAGCGTGATCTCCTCGATCTTGCCCTTGATGGTGGTGACGATGTGGTCGAGGTTGTTGTCCTTGACGATCTGCGCCGCCTTGTCGATGATGTTCGACGCGTCGACCGCAAACACCTGCTTGGCTCCCGCCGTCGCCGCAAACATACTCAAGATGCCCGTTCCACAGCCGACGTCCAACACCTTCAGCAGCAGCAACAGTAACGAACGAGAGAGAGAGAGAGAGAGGAGAGAGGAGACGCCACGAGCGCGGTGAGCGGCAAGCAGCAGCACGGCGAGGACGCTGCGCCACGTACGATCTTGCCCTTGAAGAGGTGCTTGTTGTGCAGGATCGAGTTGCGGTACGAACGAGTGCGCACCGTATCCTTGAGCATCTCCTGCTCAGCGATGGGGCCTTGCGTGAGTGACACGAACGAGAGGGAGAGCGCATACACGTGGGCCATACACGAGCCACACCGAGCAGCAGTACGTACCTCATGGATACCAAAGTGCGCGTACGAGTTCCAATAGTAGTCAGAACTCGTCGCCTGGTCGGCAGCAGGCTGCGAGGCAGTCTGATCGGCGGCAGTGGCCTCAGGGGCGGTCTGCGGCGCGCTGGAGGAGGAGGATGATGATTCAGTACTCATGGCGAAGGGACGGGCGGCGGCGGTGCGCGGGCGGCGAGGCGAAGAGAAGAGAAGAGAGAAGAGCGCGCAGCAGCCTGAAGACCAGCCAGAGCAAGACCATCCATCATCCCAAGCCATCATCAGCCACATCATCACGTTCGGTACGCGTGTTGCTCTTTTTACTTGTATGATAACAGAGGCACGTGATCGCTATGTACAGGTATACGCGCGTACGATGCAACAGTACAGTTCTTGGTCGTGGTCGTGGTCGTGGCCGTGGTCTGCGCTCTACTTGGCGCTGGTGAAGAGGCCCGAGCGGTGCTTCGAGGCCTTCTTCTCGTCCTTCAGCGACTGGTTGAGCGCATCGAGACCGCTCGGCCCCGAGGACGATGACGCGATCTTGGCCGAGTCGTTGGCGTAAAAGACGCCAAAGTCCATGAGGAAGGCGTCGAACTCTTGCTTGGGCTTCTTGGGCTTCTTGGCCGAACTCGAGCTTGGCGTGCCCTTGCTGACGAGCTCGATGCCCGTGGTGCGGATCTTGGTCTTGATGGCGCTCTGCATCGTGGCCTTCTTGGCCAAGAAGCGCTCGAGCTCGAGTCCATTCGCTGCATCGGCTTCGGCAGCCGCTGGCGCCGCGATGGCGACCGAACTCGGTGCGTCTGCGGCGAGGAGCAGAAGTAGCGGCCCTCGCACAGGCGAATGTGCGCTGTCGCCAACGATACTGCAACCACCTTTGCTGTTGTCCATCGCAGTGCCAGAGCTCATGCTGCTGCCGCTCTCGGATTCTTGCGCCGGCCAATGCGGAAGCGGCATCGAGTGTGGTGATGGGTGGTGGTAGTAGTAGTGGTCGTAGGTGTACGAGCTCTGCGCTTCGTCCTCGCTGCGGCCGAGGCTGCGAAAGAATTCGCGCCGAATGCACGGCGACTGCACCCATGAGTCGAGCTTCTGGCGTTGAATGAACACGCAACCGCACACGATGCACGCCTTGGCTGTGAGCGAGCGAAATGCCGTACAGCGCGAGCAACGCTTACCGCTCCAGAACTCCATCGATCTACGCCCGATGCAAGCGATACGGGTCAGTCGCTGGCAAAATGCAACGCGAATCGACGAGAGAGAGAGAGAGAGAGAGAGAGAGAGACTCTTTCATTCGAACGTACGAGGCCGATTTAAGATATGAGTACAGGTTTCGGTCGTCCTCCTGCTTCTCGTTGGCATCTGCCTCAGATTGCAGGCTCTCGTGCTCGGGCGACGGTACGGAAGAAGAGGAGGAAGAAGAGGAAGATGTGGACTCGGGCGAGCAGTGGAAGATGGTCTTGAAGAGCGTAGCGAGTGGTACAGCGGGAACGGCTGGCGTCGGCTGCGTGCTGTCGGACACCAGGAAGGCCGAGGCATCAAAGCCGCCGTATGAGTCGTCGCCGAACGACGGCGTAAAGTCAAAGGCCTCGTGGTCGATCGCGAGAGAGCCACCAACTCCCGCGACGGCGGCTGCGGCGGCGAACGACGACGCGGCGGCCGCGGCATGGAAGCCCTCGAACGAGCCAAAGGACGCGTCGTCGATGGGCTCGCTCGCGCCGCCAAACTCGCTCGACACAAAGTCGCTGAACTCGTAGCTCGGGAACTCGGATGCCGCCGAGGTCGCGGTCGAGGCCGAGCTGTCGCGTAGAAAGCCTCTTCCCCATTCGTCGCTCGCATCGTGGAATCCGTTCTCGACGCGTGGAGCGAGCGGGCCCTCTTGCGCCAGCGATCCGTCGCCCCACGGCGAGCAGGCGATGAGGCCGGTCGCGTCGGCGGCGTCGAGCTCGTCCAAGTGGTGGCGCGAGTCGTCGCTAAAGTCTGCGCCAGGCAGCATCAGCGCCACATCGACCGAGTTGTTCTCGGGTACGTTGGCGACGAACTCGTGGAACTCGAGCCCGCCGATGGTCGCCACAGTCACCGACGCGCGACGCGAAGGAGTCACCGGAGCTTCGTAGTGGCGATACTGCTGCTCGTGGTCGTTGGTGGTGTCGATGTGGTCGCTGTCGTTGTCGTTGGTGGTATCGGTGGTGTCGTTGGTATGGTCATTGGTGTGGTCATGGTCGTTGTCGTTGGTATGGTCATTGGTGGTATCGGTGTGGTCGTTGGTATGGTCGTTGGTGGTATCGGTGGTGTCGTTGGTATGGTCATTGGTGTGGTCATGCTGGGCGCTATTGATAGTAACGGCATCTCCATCCGCGGGCGCAGCTCTTGTATGCTCATTGTACTCGTCGTCGTCAAGGTCTATACTCGGGACAACTTGCTCTGCGAGACCATCGGTTGTAGTGGAAGTACTCGGAGCATTGGAGCCTGCGTCCTCGAGCGCAGGTTCGGGAGCCACCGTGTGGGAGGTGTCGTTCTCGTGCTGTCGCTCGACGCTCCCATCTAACTGGGCGTGCGACATGGGGTCCCCACACTAGCCGAGGACACACCGTACGAGCAAGCAAGTCGCCAAGTGGCGCCGAAGACGACGACAACAAGGGCTCCGGCAGAGGCGAGCAGCGGCGGCGGCACGAGCAACAACGAGACGACGAGACGTCGATCTCTCGATGTCGTTCTCTCGTTCTCGTCGCCGCGTCGCCGCATCTCCTGCCTGCTGCTGCTCTGCCGGCGCCCCTCACGCTCCATCGCCTTCGATCCCTCGACGACCGTCGATTGCGAGGTGGGCGCTTGTTGTTGAGGCCTCTTGGTCCGGGTACACGGCGCTGCATGCTGCAGCGAGCGACACGATGATCGAGCTGCCGAGCGAGCTGGTGCTCGAGATTCTGCGGCTGCTCGATGTGCGCGACCTGCGCGCCGCCGCATGCGTGTGTCGCCGCCTGGCGCTGCTGGCCAGCGACGACTCACTGTGGCGCTCGCTGTGCGCACGGCAAGAGTGCGTGGCGGCCGTGCACTTTCACGATCCGGCGTGGCCGCGGCACGTGGCGGTCATCCCGTGGCGGCAGCATGTCTTGGGGCTGCAGCGCCTGGTGCGCAAGGCGCCGTTCCTCGCGACCGCGTGCACCTACCCGACCTCGATGCTGCACCAAGAGACGCGTGAGAGCATGGCCGATCTGCTGCGCATCTACTTGCAACTCCTTCAGCGACAGCGCATGGCATCGACCTTTACATCATCCACAGTGCAGCCGACATCACAGCTGCAGCCACCGCAACAACTACCGCAACAACCACCGCAACAACCACAGCTGCAGCCACCGCAACAACCACCGCGCGAGCGATACACTTCGAGCGTGCTGCTGGTGGAGCTCGATGCAACGCCCGTCGACTCTTCTGCCTCGCTCGAAACTTGTGACGTGGCTAGCGAGCTACCGGTCTCGGTTGAGCGGCGCACCTTCAGCAGCGTTCTCGACTCGCTCTCGGACGCCGAGCGCTGGGACGAGGCGGCAGCGTGGAGCTTGCTGGAGCACGCCGGCGCCTCGGTGCATCGGTCGTTGCTGCGGCGGCTGTTCCGCAGCGCCATCGAGACTGGTTGCGTGTGGCTGATGCACTTGATCGCGCGCGCACTCGGCGACGACCTCGAGCTCAATGACGACAGCCGCCACGCGTGGTACATTGGCGAGCGCGTACCGAGCCTGCGCGTCGTGCGCCACATGCTGTCGATGGCGATCGCCGTGCGACAGCCAGCGCCGTTCCGGCTGCTGCTCGAGCTCGGCGCCTCGCCGCATCTGGTCGAGGAGCCTCGTCGCAGCGGCGTGCCGCTCGTGTGCGTGGCCGCCATGGCCGACGCGAGCTTCGTGCGCTTCCTGCTGCTGCGCCACCAATGCGACGTGCTGGCGCGCGACAATGCCGGCAGCACGTTGCTGCACTACGCGGCGCTCTTTGCCAACGCGCCGCTGCTGCGCTACCTGTGTCGTGAACCCGCGCACTCCCTCTTCAGCGCGAGTAGTGCCGCCGCCAGCACCACGAGCACCACCATGACGATAGCCGAGTACATTGTTGGCGCGCGGCTCGAGCGTCTCGTCAATCGGCAGAAGGAGAATCCGCTCCACATGCTGCTGCGCTCGCCACGGTACTGCGGAGACCGCGAGGCGTCGCTCGAGGAGCTCGTGGCGCTGCGCCTCGCACCGCTCGAGAATGCGCCGCCCGAGTCGGTGGCGGCGGCCGCCTCGCGCCGCTCGAGCAAGGCCTCACGCTCGGCTCAAGTGCTGCTCAACGCCGCCGACCACGCAGGCTACACGCCCATGCACCTGGCGCTCCGATGGGCACCGCTGTCGCTGCTGCGCCGGCTGCACGAGTTCGGCTGCAGCCTGAGCGTGCGCAACTCTCTCTCGCGCAACTCGGTGCTGCACATTGCGATCCACTACGGTCGCACGGCACCCATTCTCGATACGCTGCTGCGCCTGGTCGAGTCGGATGCCGAGCGCCGAGCGCTGCTCGACTCGACCAACGTGCACAACAAGACGCCGCTCTACATGGCTGCCAGCCGCTACCAGCCCGACAACGTGGCACTGTTGCTGTCCTACCGGCCGCGCAGCTTGGAGATTCCCTCGACCTTGCGGTGGAACCCGGCGTCGCGCGAGATTGCTGTATATATCAATGAAGCAAAAGGGTCATGATACACGGCGGTGGGTGGTGGTGTGGCTGTGAGTTATCGTCCGGGCGTAAGCTTACGCCTTCTTGGCAGCCTCGAGGCGCTGCTTGGCAGCGGCATAGGAGCGAGGCAGCTGCTTGATGTACGCTGGAGAGGCGGCCGATAGATATCAGCAGGCGAGCAAGGCACACAACAACGCATGGCGGAGAACAGATCAACAACGTTGAGCAGCCACGTACACGAGCTGACGAGGTCCTGGTCCGTGGGCCTGATGGACAGGATGCCGAAGAACACGATGCCCATGCCGACAAGGTACGGCCAGGTGACGCGGCCCTCGTGGACCAGCGAGCGCAACGGCGGGCGAGCAAGGCGAGACATTTCTGTGTGCGGGGACCACGCGAGGTGGAGAATGGCGCCTTGCGGTTGATAAGAGCAGCAGGAGCGGGCAGGCGCGGGGGTGTAGGTGGCGACGTACGACGGCAGACGCACGGCGAGAGAGGGAGGTACACGACAGGAGGGCAGCAGACGACGAAGACGACGAAGACGACGAAGAGGAGGAGCCTTCAGCGTAGAGCTACGCGCGCTCACCGAGGAGCCTTACAAATGCTTTCCCGCCTTCTGCTCCTTCCTCAATCATCAACAAGTACCTGCATCATCATCAACAACAAGTACCTGCATCATCAACAAGTACCTGCATCATCAACAACAACAAGTACCTGCATCATCAACAAGTACCTGCATCATCATCATCAACAAGTACCTGCATCATCATCATCATCATCAACAAGTACCTGCATCATCAACAAGTACCTGCATCATCAACAAGTACCTGCATCATCAACAAGTACCTGCATCATCCTCCACAAGTACCTGCATCATCATCAACAAGTAGCTGCATCATCATCATCATCAACAAGTAGCTGCATCATCAACAAGTACCTGCATCAACAACAAGTACCTGCATCATCAACAAGTACCTGCATCATCAACAAGTAGCTGCATCATCATCATCATCATCAACAAGTACCTGCATCATCAACAAGTACCTGCATCATCAACAAGTACCTGCATCATCCTCCACAAGTACCTGCATCATCAACAACAAGTACCTGCATCATCATCAACAAGTACCTGCATCATCAACAACAAGTACCTGCATCATCATCAACAAGTACCTGCATCATCAACAACAAGTACCTGCATCATCAACAACAAGTACCTGCATCATCATCAACAATGTCATTCGCTCGCAAGCAAACAGCAGTAAGCCGCTCTCGAGAGAAAGTCGCAGTGCCTCGGCGCGTCAGCGACCTGAAAGCCATCGCAGGCGACAACTCGCTTCCTGCTACATGTGATCGCAGCATCGTCGATGGGCCGCTGCCGCTGCGCTTCCTCGACAACTTCTCGATCCTCGTCATCCACGAGGGTGAGTGGGTGCGCCAAGATGCTCTCGAGAACGTCGTCAACGGGCCGCAGTTCGCCGTCGGCCGCGTGCCTCTCGGCGGTGCTCGCGGTACGTACGGCGGCGCTCGTGCACGCATGTCAAGAGCGCGATCGTTGATCGAAACGTCTGTAGATCTCCACGAGTTGGACTGGAGCACGAGCTTCGTGGTGCGTGCGTCGATTGTTGAGTGGAGCCTCGATCAAGACGGCATTCTGTGGGTTCGCTCCGACTACGCGTGGTACCAGGTAGCGCCAGCAGCAGCAGCTCGCTACGATCGGTCTTCTCTCTCTCTCTCTCTTTCGTTTGGTCTGACCGCCAGAGTTCTGGTTGTTCGCAGCTTCTGACGCCGAGCAAGGAGTATGCTGCAACGCATCACTTGCTGCAGAGCAAGGTCGATCTTATCAACTACGTCGTGCAGTCATGCGAGCAAACTCCCGAGGAGCAACACACTGCACAGCGCATGCTAGATTCCGTATGAGTGGCGGCCTATGACGCGTCTCTCCCGCTTCTTCTACACGCACAACCTCATCCTCCGATCGCTCTTGGCTGGTTGACTGGTTGCTAGGTGACACTTCTAAGCGGCATCCCGATTGCGACCGCCAAAGCGCGGCTGCTGCATCATGGCGAGTTCATACGCCATCACTTTCGAGCGCTGTATCCGCAGTACACTTCACGACCGTTCTTTCGTCTCTGGGTACGCGCCGAGTACCACCGATGATGATTCTAGCGTGCGTGCTTGCAAGTAGTGACACCACAATCATACACATCCATCCGTCTCGTAGAGTAAGACACTACCAGCAACATCAACCGACAGAATGCCGACACCGCTGCCAGCGCTGACGACGACCGCAACAACGACAACAACAACGACCATGACGACGAGTCCTACCTCCGAACTGGCATCGAGCTCAGCGTCTGACAGCGGCAGCCGCATCTCACAAGCCGCAACCACCAAGCAGCCCACCAGCACCGCCGCCGCCGTCGGCGCCGCTGCTAGCAATACTGCTACAGCTCAGCGGTCCAAACGGCGCGATTCTCACAAGGCCAAGAGAAGTAGCAGCAGCAGCACCAGCAAGAGTCGCAGCCGCGAGACCGAACACGTTGGACGCTCTGGTTCGAACGAGCGCTCAACTTCCTTCGAGGCTCCAGCAAAGGCCCTCATACGTCAGTGCATGCCCGAGTGGTTGATGGCGCTGCCGGCCTCGTTGTTGTGCCCACACTGTCGCCAGGTGTTCCCGCTCGGCAACCAACCGACTGTCGAGTCATTCCATGCACAGTATGGCGCGCGCGACTCGCTGCACCAAGGGTGCTGATACTAACGCCACTGCCATCGTGTTCTGTCGAACGCAGATGCTCGCGGCTGCTCTCGCACCTACGCGCGCACAAGAAGCACCTCTGGAAGCCAACGGGACTCGGAAAGCATCGAGACTCACTTGCGATCCGTAGCATCATCAATCAAGCCCGGATACGGTATGGGCATGGCCGGCTGCAGATTCACAAGGTGCCACTTGCTAACCAGGCTTCACAGATCGGCGCTCTACACGCTCGAGGACTCGCCACCCACGCTCAAGAAGCAAACCACCGAACGACGGCAGCTACCTCACTTCTCTTGGCCCTCGCGGACATAATACAACAACATTCGTTCATTCGAGAGAGAGGAGGTCGATGGTGATGCTGATGTATCCAGTCTCACTCCTCCATTCGCCCATTCGTTCGTTGTCGTTGCCTCGCGCGCTGCGTCTGCCACCATCCTTGCTCCTCAAGAACACCGTTGTACTGCATCAACATGTTGCGCATCATTGCGATGCGCTCGCAACCGGTAGTCCGCGCGGCAGCTGCAGGTCTCAAACACACAGCAGCGGTGCCGCGCCAACCCACGTTGGTAGTGCCACTCGTCGGCAGGCTGGACGCCTCGCGTGCGCGCGCGAGCCACACAACGCCAAATCCCGCCGCCAACAAGCCCTCTGAGCCTGAGAAGTCGGCTGCGAGTGCCGTTGATCCGAACACTCCTCCTGCTGCTGCTGCGACTGATACAGCTGCTACGGCGACAGTCGCTGCAACGGGCTCGCGCGCCAAGCTACGCCAGCTGGTGGTGCAGTACGGCACGCTGGCCATGGTGACGCACGTGGTGCTGTCGCTGTGCTCGCTGGGCGGCACCTACGCCCTGGTGGCTGCTGGCCTCGACACGGCCCAGATCATCGAGTGGCTGCACATCCCAGCCTCCAAGAGTGCGTGCCTCGCTCGCTGTTGCTACTGCGCTAGTGCTGACGTTGCGTGCGATTCGCAGCATCGACGGCCGCTGGCACCTTCGCTTTGGCGTACGTCATCCACAAGGCCACGATGCCGCTGCGGCTACCGATCACGGTCATCGCAGTGCCGATCGTCGCACGCATTATGCGACGCACCAAGCGCTGAGCAGCACCCACTCCATTCCCATTCGTCGGCGATCGAGGCCACGAATGTGTCGATAGCAACAACGATACCACTCGAACAACTGCATCGGTCGGTACCTGCAACCGCGACGTAACAGCGCTGCCGATACGGTGGTGGTGGTGGTGGTGGCGGTGGCGGTGGTGTAGTTCTAGTCAGAGGGCCGTATATTCGGAGCCGTCACGAGCAGTGGCTGAGGCGCTGCTGGATGCCGCTGCCGGTCTGCGTCGTCCAATGGTGGTGCGGCCGTGCTTCTGCTGCTGGTCGTGCTTCTTCGAAGTGGCGATCGAGAGGTCACATCGGGTGGTTCATCGGTCAGCAGCTGCGGCGGTGGCTGGAGATCGCGCAGGAAGCGGTGCAGCTCGCTGCCCTGCGCCAGCACCTGCGCCACAAGGTGCGATATCTGTACCGGCAGCCTGCTCGGGTCGGATTCGCTGCCCAGCGCCAACGAGACACCGGTGTCGCCGGCTGTGCTTGAGCTTGCGCTTGCGTCGGTGTCGGCGTCAGACTCGGTGCCTGGCAGCGGGCTCTCGAGCTCGAGAGGCCCCGTTTCAGCCGCGTCTGCAGCGATGGCATCGCTCGATCGCGCGGTAGGCATGGCGCCCGAGTACAGCGAATTGAGATCGATGTCGACCTTCCTGCGCGTTCTGCTCAGCTGCAGCAGCCGCTGTACATCGAACCAGTGAAGCGACACCACCGAGGGAGCGCGTTGCTCACGTGGCAGCTCGGCGTATGCGCTCGGAAGCTCGCGCATCTGCTCCTCGATGCCGCTTGATCTCGCGTGCAGCACAAACAAGGCATAGCTGCCTGTTCGATGCCAGTAACAAGTCCGCTGTAGTGGCCCAGGGCCGCGTCGGCCATTGCAACGACGTCAGTCGTTGCGCCTCGCACCAGCGCCACACTGAGGAGGGAGGAGGGCAGTGAGGGCGGCCGCCGGTACCTGCTCCGAAGTGCGCAGCTGCGTGTACAGCATGGCGCGGCGCACCAGCAGCAGGCTGCCGGTCTCTTCGACCAGCTCGCGCACTGCCGTGAACTCGGAGTCCCGGTCGGTCTAGCAAACGGTGAACAGTGAGCAAGCTCGGCTCAGAGCCGCGGGCGCGTGCGAGCTCGGCTGGCGCGGCGGTACCAGCTCGCGTCGGCCCCCGATGAAGTGCAGCGACAGCGCCTTGGTGCTGCGGCGCTCGAGGCACAGCAGCGCCTGCCACGCGCCGTGTCGCTCCGACCACAGCAGCGGCAGTACTCCCGCGGCGCGGTACGCTGCCTCCTCGGCTGGCTGCAGTTGCGACGCCAGGTACTGCACTGGGTGCTGCTGCTGCTGCTGCTGCTGCGACGGCGGCGGCGAGGGCGACACTGGCATTGACAGCGACCAAGGTACGCCGTGATGTGCCGGAGGAGTCGGTGCGTGCGGCCACGGCTGCGCTACTGATGGACCACCGATCGCACCGTGGTACTGCTGGTGCTGTTGGTGCTGTTGGTACATGGCCTGCGCAGGCGGCGGTGCGTGGCCGTGGGGAGGCACTGGCAGTGGCCGCGGTATCGTGGCCACATGGTGCGGATGCTGCTGGGGATATTGGAGTGGCTGCTGGTACTGCAGCGGGTGGTGCTGGTACTGTTGTTGTTGTTGATGATGGTACTGGTGTTGATGTTGGTGTTCGTGCTGTTGCTGTTGATGAGGATGCTGCTGATGCTGGTGGCCGTCATGCTGCTGATGGTGAGGCGCCTGCGGATAGGGATGGTACCTGGCGCCTCGCTCGATGCGCCGATCGTACGGTAACTGCGCGTGGTGCGCCATCCAAGCGAAACAGTATACGCTACGCTGTCCAGAAGTGATGAAGTGTAGAGGGTCGCCCAACGCAGGCGGAGCGAGCGCGACCGCGGCGGCGACGACGAGACGACGCGACAGCCGCAGCAGCAGCAGACGACGACGAGCAGCAGCATCATCATTCGCTCGCTGCCTCGCAACCTCGCAAGCTCGCAAGCTTGAGTCCTGCTCGTGCTCGTGGTCGAGTCGCCGTGCTCTGCGCCCTGCGCCATGCAACGAGCGAGCGTATTGATCTTGGACACGACCTTCAAGGCCGGCGTCTTGCATCCGAAGCCCGTGCGCATCGGTACGACGGCGGCAGCGAGAGCGAGAGCGCGGGAGCCGCTGCGTCTGATCGGCTGCTGTGTGGTGCCGCCGCAGACCTCAAGCGCATCGAGGTCAAGGGCCGCGCTGACGGCCGCTCCAAGGGCGGTGGTGCCGCGCCTGCGTCAGAGGCCGCACCGCCGGGCCGCATCGAGGTCGAGATCGCGCGCTCCGAGGTGTCGCCGCTGGTCGAGGCCGTGCTCGAGTACTGCCGCATCGTGTTCGACGTGCTGCCCGCGACGCCGGCCTCGCCCACCTCACCCGGCCTCATGGTGCTCGCCACTCCCGACGCCGCCGACGCCACGGCCAACGCCGCCACGGGACCCGACCTCGACGACTTGATGACGCTCATTCCCTGGGAGGCCGACACGCAGGCGCTGCGCCCAGTACGATGCCTCGCGCCTGCTTCCATCGGCTCACGAACACTCACTCGCTCGCGCATCAGCTGACGGCCGCACTCGTCGGCGTGAAAGCCGCCGAGTCAGCGAGGCTCTGCGCCACGCTGCAGCTTGCAGTGCGCGAGCTCGCGGATCGGCAAGCGGCCCTGAGCGCCGAACAGGTCCAGAGTAGCATGCGCGAGAGGCCGCAGCGGGTCGCGTCATGCGATGCCGAAGCTGCCGACGAGCTCGCTCACAGCACGGCGCTTCTCCGTGCGCCGCTGATGCGCGGACGTATCGTGTGCTTCATGCTCACGCACCCGGGCCATGAGTTTGTGTACGCCAGCGAGCGCCTTCTTGCACCTCCTTGTCGTCGGCGAGCTCACCCTCGTGATTGCTATCGCTCTTTCTCTCTCTCTGTCGCTCACGCAGCTATTCCGAGGTGAACGCCGAGGGCAAGGTCGAGAGCATCGACTTGCGTCACTTCATTGAAGCTGAGTTGTTGCGAGTGTTTGGATTGTCGTTGTGGTACGACGAGCAGGTGCCGCCACATATGTTCTTCACGTTCATTTATGCTGACGAACGAACGAACGAACGAACGAACGTGCTCGTTGCATTTGCTGCGACCACTTGGCATAGCTATCTAAATTGTGAGGTGGTGTTCGTGACACTGACCGACGACAAGGCCAAGGAGGAGTACTACACGGTGCAATCGAGCATGAAAGGGGTACTGGCAGAGTCCAAGCACGTGTCGCTTACTTCGTATCTCATCTGACAGATGGTTGTGGTGGCGCGTCAGGTCGCGGCGCTGAAATACGAGCTGCATTGCGTATGCATCGAATCGCTGATGGAGGCGGTCGCGACGCTGGCTCTCACGCACTACAATCTCCGTGCCGTGCGTATCACTGGCATTCCTATGAAAGGTACCACCCGACACATCGCTACTATGAATACGACGGCATCATCATGACGACGACAGCGAATGGAACGGATTGTAACCACGATGCTCTCTCTCTCTCCCCACGTGCAGAGGGTGACAGTGCTATTCGCGCCGACTATGATGTGCTGCTGCTGCAAGCGTCCGACAATCATATTGAACGCGATCTACCAGGCATACTGCCGGCAGGAGCAAAACCACTCGAGTCCCATCCTGCCGTCACAACGCTGCGCTGGACAGCCGAGAAGAAATACGACCCGATGAGCTATCCGTCATCCTGCACACACCGCTTGACGCCACTCAAGCTAACTTCGAGTCCCAGTCAGTGTTTGATGAAGTATGTACTCGGCGGCAAGCCGGTCAAGCTTGCAAGTACCGGCTCGAGCACCATCACGCATCTACTCTCAGAGCACAATGGCATCGTCGTACGTGAGCCAACACGCACAAGTACATTACACTATCGTTCGACGCGCTCTCCTCCTTTCCTCACACGCATACGCGCACTTCTACTTGTGTGTGTGTGTGTGTGTGTGTCGCTCTCGTGTGGGTCTGCTCGTTGACAGTACCTGAACTGCCTTCGAAACCTCGAGTGGCACTATCAACAAGCAGCTCCGAGTGCGGCGGTAGCGAACTTCTACTCGACCACCGAGCCATATCTGTGTATGACGGACTTTGCCGGCATCGCCAAGTCAAGCATCGTGCATATGCTTGAACCCGACCAAAAGGATTCGCTCTTGCAGACTCCGCTTGTTTCCGACGCCGGAGAGCTCAAGGCCAAGGGCTCAGTCGCGCCATTCCACGTACTGCGGCAGACGGCACTCTTTCCCGTCCACCTGAACGACTCGATCTTTTGGGCGCCTGAGCTGGCTCCCGAGGCGAGACGCCTTCTCGAGCCGCTGCGCTCCTACTTTTTGCAACCGCATTTGTGGACGATCGAGCACCAACACTACATTACCGAGGTACGTGCCAAAAGGCGCGCAGCAGGACATTGGGAGATGTGAGCGAGTTACCGACGACAGATTCGATCCATTCGACAGACTCTCCGCCGATTGTTCATAGCCTTTCAAACGGCAGATGTATCGATGGTAAGTGCAACGCTGTACTCGGCGGTAATCATCACCGAGCAATGTACTAACCGGAACCGTGTGCGTGTTGGCAGTTCCCGCAAACAACACCTGCAACTCGACAGGAATACTATCGGTTGCTCTGGGCTGAAGTGCTCCTATTCGCCCGCCGCACTGATATGCTGCGCAACGTGCCCGAAGAGATGCAGCTGGGCAAGTTTATCGAGCGAATGTTTGCAGCACCACAGCACGCTGCCTCGATGCCCACCTGGCTCTCGAAGCCTGCGGAGGGAGAGCAACCCGTACCGCCTGCTCCGGCACACGTCGCTGCCACTCCAACAACTGCTGCTGCCGCTACCGTTGCTGGAACGGCTTCGAGCACCACCGCTACGGACTCGACAACCACGACGGCGCAAACCAGTACGCTCGTGCACGCCAACGCTCGCACCGCGCATCGCCCGGCACTAACCTAGAGACCACTCGCGCACCAGATGCAGGCGCCAAGGCGTTCCAAGAGTACGAGCGAAACAAGCGTCGAATCGAACAACGCCACGAGGGTGCCGATACGACACACAAACAGGCGACCGACGACGTGATTCGCGAGGCAAAGCGACGCAAGCGCGAGCACACGGTCGTTGCCACAGCACCCAAGACCTCGCTACTGCACTGCTTCTGGCGCGAGCGCGAGAAAGGCATGGATGAGCTGAAGGCGAATCTGTTGTAATAAGCTATCATCATCACCACCACCTACGCCATGACGGCAAATGACGGCAATGACGATGATGAGCAGGCTATGCACGAACATGAAGGGAGCAGAGCAGTGAGGTAGGCAGCGTGAGCAGGGCCAAGTGCGCATCCGGTATCTCGCTCCCAATTCGGCAGTGTGCAACCTCGCCAGCCGTCCAGCTCCCTTGCGCCTCTGGCGGTGCCGCTGCCGCCTCGCCCGTTGTTCCTCACCTCGCTCGCTCTCACGCAACACACAAGTTCGCTCGCATCGGTGGCGAGGCGCCCACTGCGCGATGGCTCGCCAGACTCGAGCGTTTGGTCGTGGCCAAGCACGCCTCAAGCCCACCTGCATCACGGCTTGCTATCGCGTCTCGGCGCTGTTCATCGTGTTGCTTGCGTTCTGCGTCGGCATCGCGCTCTCGATCGTTCTGTGGGCTGTAATCGACCACCAGCAGAACCGCGAAGTCGACGGCGTCTTCCAACGCGAGGCGAGCAACGTCAATGCGCTGCTGGGCAAGGAGCTTGCGCAGCTGCGCTTGTTTCTCGTCATGCTGCGCGACACGTACCTGGTCGTGGGCAAGCCGCTCACCAGCAAGCAGCTCGCTCTCGCAAGCGCTCCCGCTCTAATGAACTCCACGTGGCAGCGATTGGTGGCCTACTCGCCTCTCGTGACCCTCGATCAACGACCGGCCTTCGAGCAGATGCTCTCGCTCGAGGAGAACGCCACCACCATCATCACGCAGCTGACTCCGGCCGACACGCTCGAGCCTGCATCGCCTCGACCTCTGTACCTACCGATCAGCATCATCCTTCCTACTTCGAACCATTCCGATCGGCTGGTCGGCTTCGACCTCTGGAGTCTGCCGAACTTCACACAAAGCACGGCGCAAGCGACCGCCACGCGCAACATTACCAGCTCCACGCGAATCCCACTGCTGAACAGCACGCGTACCAACATCGTGCCGCTCTACACGTCGTCGCTCGACCCAACCAACGAGCAGTACGCCACCATCTTCACAATGTCCATTTCCTTTCGACCACAAGCTTCCCCGACAAGCTTCGTCAATATCTTGGTCTCGTTACCGCAAGCCGTTTGCGTGGCCATCGACTGCTCCGACCCTTCGCTCGAGGTCTTCATCTTTGACCGCTCTGCACCTCCCACCGAGCAGTATCTCTTCCAACTGGTTCGCTCCTCTCTCTCTCTCTCTCTCTCGTGTGCTGTGTACCATCGCATTGATTCTCACTTGCGTGTGACTCCCTCTCGCTCGCTCGTGTAGGCAAGTGGAGGACCGACGCAAGTCGTGTGGGACACGATTCCCTCGCCAGACACTCTCTCTGCTCGCGCTTACCAGGGCTTGGTGTACTCGACCGACATTGATGTTGGTGGCCGCACCTGGACCATCATCTGTCTCGCCACAAGCAGCATCCAATCGTCCACTTCCAAGTGCGCCTCGACCCTTGTTCTCCTCGTGTTGACTCTTTGTCTCCTGGCTGATACGATGCTGATACAATCATCACATGGTTGATGTTGGGATTTGGGTTTGGGAAACCACACAGTGATTCAGCAACGATCGTGTTGGCCGTCGGAATCGTCGTGAGTTTCGTATTCAGCACTATCTTGTTGGTGTTGTTCGTGACGATTGACTGGAATCGTCGACTGGCGTTACGTTCCAACGCGGAGGCGGCACAGCATGAGCTCGAGAAACTCAACGCCCAAGCAGCAGATCGAGCCAAGTCCGAGTTCCTCGCCAACATGTCTCACGAGATTCGCACTCCTGTCAACGGCATCATCAACACCACAGATATGCTCCTCGAACAAACCTCTTCATTGAGCGCCGAGATGATCGAGCAACTCGAGCTGTTGCGTTCGTGTGGTGATGCATTGTTGTCGTTGGTGAATGATGTGCTCGACTTCAGCAAGATCGAAGCCAACAAGCTCCATTCTGAGAAGGTCCGTCTCTCTCACTCATTCACTCATTCACTCATTCGATCGAACTCACTTCAAACACACACAGAGGCTGATCGTCACCGAGCCATTCATCGACTCGACGATGGCATTGGTGATGACCAAGGCACGACAAAAGTCGATCTCGCTCTCGTGCTCGATTGCGCAAGCGACACCGCGAGCCTTCATCAGCGACGAAGTGAGGCTGAGACAGATCCTCGGCAATCTCTTGTCGAACGCCATCAAGTTCACACCAGCTTCAGGAGCGATCTCGATCGAAGTGCACTATCGCACTCGATCGCAACCAACGTTTGGTCAAATCGAGCTCCCATCCAAGTCTCCTCGAGATCCTTCCTCGTGCTCGTCGTCGTCGTCGTCGCCCTCCTCGTCACAATCGGCACAAGAACTCTCGTTGGTCATCGACTTGGATGATCTTGGCGGCGGCGGAGGAGGTGGTGGTGGTGGTGGCGAAGGAGAGCTGGTGTTCAGTGTGAGTGACACGGGAATCGGCATTCCGAAGGACAAGTTCGAGTCGATCTTCCACTCGTTCACACAAGCCGACTCATCGACCACGAGGCTTTATGGAGGCACGGGCCTCGGGCTGGCAATCTCTCTCAAGCTGGTGGAGCTGCTCGGAGGCAAGATCTGGGTCGACAGCGAAGAGGGCCACGGATCGACGTTCGGCTTCTTTGTGAATGTCACGCTGCCGACCACCGACGAGTTCGCACAAGCGAACATCACCGACCAGAGCGAGATCGATCTCCTGTTGCATCGATTCCCGCACACTCTCAACAAAGACTTTTCGAAGACTCGTCCAGAGGAGCTCGACTTGATGGCTCCTCTCGCATCGTCCTCACAATCACAATCGTCGATTGCATCAACTGCACCAACAATACCAACGATGATTGCACCAACAACACCAACAACAACAACAGCAGCATCACCAACAACAACATCAACAACAAGAAGAGCAGAGGCAGGAACAAGATTGGTCGATTCAGGAGACGATGTGCAACTCTCGACCGACTCGGGCTCATCTCCCGACAACAAGCTCGGCGTCGTGACTTGCTCCTCGACACTCAACAGACCACCGGCAATCTCGAATGGTGAGGCCAAGACATTGCAGTCGAGCTTGCTTGATTCCAGCTGCTCGATGCAACCGTCGGCGACTTCACCAGCAATGCAAGCATCAACCACAACATCCGAACCAAGCACTAGTTCAAAACTAGTGAAAGCACCCGTAGTCTCTCCATGGACACCCCCGAGCTCAGACCCTCCCCAGAAACCAACACTACGAGCAAGCCAACAGGCGTCATTCGCGTTGGTGCCGACAACAACAACGCCACGATTCACAGCATCAGTGTTGTTGGTCGAGGACAATCTCATGAACCAGAAGGTGGCAGCGAGGCTGCTGTCATCTCTCGGACACACAACCGTCGTGGCCAACAACGGTCTCGAGGCCGTCAACGTATGTTGCCACAAGGCCAAACCCAACCCAAACCCACAGAGCATACACATATGTGCTTGAGAAGTCAAACTCGTTGATTGAGATGCGTGGATGGCTGATGACTGATGTGTGTGTTTGGGGATGATGGATGGGAACAGATCTCGAAGCAACAGCGGTTCGATGTGATCTTGATGGACTGTCACATGCCGGTGATGGATGGACTCGAAGCGACACAACAGATTCGCAAGGATCCGAGCAACTGCAATCACACGACTCCCATCGTCGCGTTGACCGCGAATGCCATCGAGACCAATCGGCAGTTGTGTGAGGAGAGTGGAATGGACGGCTTCCTCACGAAGCCGATTCGCAAGCAAGAGCTCGCCGATGCGATCCAGGAACGGATCTCGGCAAAGTAGTGTGTGCTTGTTGTGGTTGTGGTTGTGGTGTTCGTTGTTGCGTTTGTGATTGGCGATGATGCGTTGGTGTTGTCGTCCGGAATGTGTGAATAGACAGCTTTGAGAGAGAGAGAGAGAGAGAGAGAGAGAGAGAGAGATGATTGAGTATTTAAACAAGCAAATCGTATGACGACAACAAGCATCAGCATCAGCAGTAACAACAGCAAGGCAGTGACGATGGATGGCCTCAGCGTTCCGTGCACACCGACAAGTGAGCCGTCGAGCTCGCAACGAGTGTGAATGTGTCGGGCTTGATCTTAATTATAGTACTCGAGAGATAGAGAGACATACGTTATCGATACTCTTTCTTCAAAATCACAAGGCCGCTTCAGTTCTACCACAGGCCCTTCGCAAAGCCGACGAATTTGGCTTTCAGGTAAAGCGATACGATCTCGGGGTCCTTGCGCAACAGCGGTCGCGCCTCCTCCATGAGCGAGAACTCGGCATGCAGCTGGCGAGCAATGCCCTCGATGACGATGATACTAGCGACCAGCGTCGAGAAGTTTCCATCGAGCCGCACGTGGTACTGATTTGCGAGGTCGAGCATAAGGTTCAGCGAGTGACCGACGTTGATTTCGCTAATTGGTGCGCGGGCCACTTGTTCGAACAGATCGCCTGCGCGCTTGACGAACCCCGCTGTAAGGGCAAGTGTGCACGAGTTAGGAGTTTGCCTTGTTGCTGCGTAGATGCGATTGTTGTATCCGCGTACCTGCCGCCTCAGGCGTTGGAAGTACATTGCCCTTTGCGCGTTCAATCATCAGCTGCGCTGCTCGGTGCCCATCGCCTTCGGCAACGGCGGAGAACAGATCGAGGAAGTTGCGACGCTCGTCGGCCGACAGACGTGAGACAAGTCCCACGTCCAGTACGACGATCTCGGGCCCATTTTGTGGATGGATTCGAACCAGCAGGTTTCCCGGGTGCAGATCTGGCATGCAACGCCAGCACACAGAACAGCGATCGCGAGATTAGACAGAGCCCGGTAATAGGCACCAGGCAGCCAAGGCATCGAGCGTACCAGCATGAATAAAGTTATCAACAAACAACATCTTGAGGAAGATGTTGAGGCCGAGAGCGGCGTACTGCTTGCGAAGCTCCACCGGATGCTCGGCCGCCACCTCGAGCATTTCTTGTACAGGTCGGCCCTCTTCGAATGACTCGACCAACACGCTAGAAGCACGTACACACACGCATACACGAGAGTATTCGATGGTCGAAGAGTATCATCGGCTAATGTGAGCGGCAGAGAAAAGGTTGTTTGCGGCAACCACGAAACGTTGCGTCGTGTCGCACGACGTACGTCGAGTGGCACAGCTCGGGGAACGGTTCAGGGAAGGCGACATTGGTCATGTCCTGAAAGTTCTTGCGGAACTCGATGAGGTTGGCGGCCTCGACTTGGAGATCCAACTGCGACCTCATACTGTTGGCAAATGTCGCGAGCGCCTCGCCGAGGCTCATCCAAGAGAAGGCCGATAGTGAAGATAACTGTCAACCATCCAATAACGATGAGAGATGACGCACACGGAGGGACAGAGTCGAGGTCGTTATGGCGTACAACGTCGGTAGCGAAGCGCAGCAGCGTGAGGTCTTGCTTCATGAGCCGAACGACCGACGGGTGGCGCACTTTGACGGCCACCACGCGGCCATTGGACTTGAGCACTGCTCGATGGACCTGGGCCACGGCGCCGCTGGCGATCGGTCTCTCGTCGAACTCGGAGAAGATGTCGCTGATCGGGCAGCCGTACGCGTGCTCGAGCTCATCTGGAGCACCAATCCGACTCGAACGTCAGAAAGGCGCCATATGGCCACGAGCATGGTTGCTTGGCGTGCGCGCGTACATTGTGTATAGGTGAACGAGTGCTCGGGCGAGTTGGAGTGCAGCCGCGACAGCACGGTCGTGATGGAGTGCGAGAAGAGGTCGGGGCGCGTGGCGGCCCACTGCACCAGCTTGATCCAGCACGGGCCCGCTGCCGCCGCCACGGTCCTCACGGCGTACGTCCACGCGCTCCGTACCCTGTGTGTGTGTGTATGTGTGTGCGCGCGCGTGAGCCCCACATCCTCGGCGGCGAGTCGAACATCTCTCGTTGGACGTACCACGGGAGATGCAGGTGGTAGTGGGCCAGGTGCACCAGCGGGTAGGTCAGCAGCAGCGGCCCGAACAGCAGCCCGAGCTGCAGCGAGCGCAGTACCAGGCCGAACCACTCCCACCACGAGCTCGGACGGCGCACGCCCTCGGTCTCGGCCGCGAGCGACCACTCAGCCAGCAGGCGGTCCTCGTTCCGGATCGTGCGTTCGATCAGCATCGGTGCGAACGGAATCGTAAGCGGCAGCATCAGCAGCGAGCCGCCGCGGCCGATCGCGCGCACTGCGCCGTGCGCCGTCGCTCCTGCGATGCCGCGAGCCACGACGCTCGCTGTCGAAGCAGACGAAGATGATGACGACGACACCGCCAGCTTGCGCACGAGCGGCGCACCGATGCCGCGAGGCGCTGTCCTCACCACGAGGCACCGTGTCGAGCGCAGCAAGAGTTTGACGCCACTCAGACGGGCCAGGCCGCCACTCGCAGCGGCAGCAGCGCCCGCGCCACCGCGCACCGCGCTTACGAGACGCAGCATCGCCACAGATAGAACTCTCGAATCTCCAACTGCGCCAAGGCACCGCGCGTGTGTGTGTGTGGAGGGAGAGCGCGACGGGACAGACCGGCAGCGTGAGCGCGAGAGCGAGCGAATGAGAGTGATCGCAGCCTCCTCGCGCACGTCGCTCGCCGAGAAGGAGCCCAGCCACTACCGGCTACCACACAGGCTACTGCAGGCTTCACGCCACGTGCCACGCCGCTGGTCGTGCACGCCACACTTCATACGCTTGCCTGGAATTGAGGCACGCATCGGTGGCGCAAAGATGTAGGTTGCGCGTGGGCCTTCGTTCGGAGCGAGAGCCAGGCGACCTCAGCGCATTCAGGAGCCGCTGCTGAGGCGGTCGCTGCCTCTCTCCGCCGCTGTTCTCGTGCACCACCATTCATTCATTCACTCGCCGCCTCCTCTCGTGTACCACCACCCAAGCTTGCCCACTCTCACACTCCCACTCACTCTTACGTTCCAGCAGCGAAAGAGCGCGTGCGCGTTGACACGATGGCACGAGCGGGATGGGGCTTCGATGCCTTCCCGATGACGGAGGACGAGCTGCGCGCGCAGCCGCCCGACGCCGCGGCCGCCGTCGCGCTCGCGAGCTACGCCTCGGGGCCCGCGTATCCGCCCTCCCTGCACCACCCACCGCCACCTGTGCACCTCGAACACTCCAGAACAGTACCGAGCTGGTCGAGCTACACCGACGACGCCGCCGATGCCGATGCCGATGCGAGCCATTCGGCAGCGGCGGCGCACTACGACTCGGCGTACGTGAGCGCGCCGTACCGCTCGTCAGCAGCCTCGACAGCCTCGGCTCCCCTCTCGACTGCCGTGCCGTATACCACGGCATATGCAGCACCGACTCGGTCGGACGGCACATGGGGCGATGCAGCCGTGGTTGAGCCGCAGTACCAACCCGCGCACCAGCCGCACGACGCCGAGCACCACCTCCAGCACCACGCGCACCGGCACAGCGCCACGGCCACGGAGCGCGCCGAGTGGGAGCGCGGCTGGGACACGCAGCAGCAGGTCGTTGCCGCCGTACCGCTGCTGCCCGGCTTCCGAGCGCACGACCCGTTCGCCGAGTACCACCAGCAGCACTTCCAGGAGCACGACCCGCCGGCGCCGCTGCAGCCGCCGCCGCCGAACGACAAGCCCATCGACCTGTACCCGATCGATCCGCCCGAGGAGGGCGCCGGCGTGCCCATGTCGTTCTACTGCAGCTGCTGTGCGCAGATCCTCACCGAACCGCGGCTGCTGCACTGCGGCCATGCGGCGTGTCGCATGTGCCTGCAGGCCAAGCACGCGGCCGCCAAGCACAACGGCACCAACACCATCTTCTGCGACCAATGCGCCACCCCGACGCACCTCGACGCGCTGTGGGGCACCGGCCATCTGCTGCGCCCGCGCGACACCTTCTTGCAGCAGCTCGACGAGTTCGCCAACGCCGTGCGTGAACACGAGGCTCAAGTCGCTGCCGCCGAGGCTGCCGCCAAGGCCGCTGCCGACGCCAAGGCCGCTGCTGAAGCCAAAGCCCACGCCCACGCCCACGCAACAGCAGCAGGAGCAGCCTCGGCCTCGAAGGCCGCTGCCGCCAAGAAGCCCGCCAAGCACAGCGATCTCGAGTCGTCGTGGGAGATGGTGCCTTGCAACGACCCTCTCGTGACGCCGCCTCGCGAGGCCGACAAGCAGCAGCAGCAGCAGCAGCATCATGAGCATGCGGCCAAGCTCTCTGCCTCCGAGGCTGCCACGGCTGCCGCAGCGGCCGGAGGTCTCGCTGCCGTGGTCGCTGTCACCAAGCCTCCGCCGGACAAGCACGACCACCACCATCACCAACAGCCCCCAGCTCTTGCAACCTCCTCCGAGCCCACAAAGACCAATGCAGCGCCGGACTTGTCGTCGTTCCTGCAGCAGTACGGCGCTCCGAAGCCAGTGTATGCGCCATCGAGTGCGGTCCAGAGTGGCCTTGCTCGTACGTCGAACTATACTGCACTCTCTGATGCCAAGCCCTCTGCGCCATTTCATGCTAATTCATGCGGTCCACTCTCACTCCACAGCAAATAAGTCGGCCCCCGCCGCCGCCGCCGCCACCAAGCAGGAGACTGTACAACACTTTACGCCGACGGCCACAGCCTCGGTTCCGCCTCCAAAGGCCACTACTGCCACTGCCGATCAAGCACCAGTCGAGGAGCTCGGCTTCGATCTGGTGCAGGCTCCACCAAAGGAGACTGGCTTCTTTGAGCGCCTAGGAGAAGGCCTCTCGTCGTTGCTCGGCATCAAATCCGCACCAGAGTTCTCATCCACGGCGACCGGAGTACGTACTTTGGATACGCATGGCGCGCGACCGCGATTACGACGACATTCCGACCATTGACGTACGTGATCATGCGCATGCACAAAGGTCCAGCAGGCCGTCGTCTACTTTGCGCCCTTCTCGATCGATAAGGAGAATGCACGCACGACACTACAACGATGGCTGGCTTCGTTGTGGTTTGCTCCGAACGAGTACGATTCGTGTGTCGCACAAGAGCCAGCGTGCGCTCGATCGATCGACATGCGCAACGCCACTCACTTATTGCTTGACACTCCAGTATCCAACGTGCACAACTGCGCGATCCGCAGCCGCTACTCATTCCCTTCTATATCTTCGAAGCCGAGACGGCATCACAATACAACGCGCAAGTGGCACCGGCAGGTGTCGATCCCAAGAGCACGGCAGCTCGATGGCGACCAGCAAGGTACGTGTTCCCTTCCTATCTCGTGCTTACGATCAGAACACGAGTTGATCAGCGAATTGGTGGTATTGATGCAGTGGCTTGTATCGAGGCAAGTATGAGATGATTGCGCTGTGTGCTGCCGAGAACGAGGAAGTGCGCAAGTTCGTGGTCGAATTCTTTCCGACATGGGATATGACACTAGCCAAGTACGAGCTCCCATGGCGCATCGTATCGATCACCTATGGTGGCACTCTACTCACGACAACCATGATAGGAAGGAACTGTCGCAGCTCAAGCTCCAACCAGCTCCACCACAGAAGTGGGAGAGCGTTTGGCGACGACACGTCGTCTCCAAGATACAACCAGAAGAGCAAAACGAGTGCCAGCGTGCGTTGGCCTCGCAAAACTTGGTCGTGAAGGAGGTACGCCGTCGTCGTCGTCGTCGTCGAGAGCAAAGTCCTCCTGATTGGGCGTTGTGCTGATCGATCTCGCTCGAAACGACAGGTCAATGTGCATGTGGCATTCACGGATGTTCGACGCAAGCTGGTGTACATGCCGCTGTACGTGTCGTCGTACGTACACGAGGGCAAGGTGTACCGCGTCGGCGTGCATGGACAGACTGGCAAGATTGCAGGTGAGCGCCCGTATGGCATGGGCACGCTTGCGCGCATCGGCAAGTCGATCACGAGCTGGCTGGGCTTCTAGTGCAGTACTCTCGTGATCGATGCGAGCCACTCTGCTGTGCTCGAGAGAGAGCGAGCGCATCACAAGCACGTCGGCGCATCTTCTTCGAGCTTGCAAATATGTGGTGGCTGTTGTACATTGTTCGTTAGCTGTTACTATCTATTAATTGCGATAACAAGGCCGATCAATCTCTCGATATCGAGATGTGTCGCTATTGTACATATGGTTGTACATGTACCACACCCTCAAACATACACATACACATACATTGACCGATCAACAACGAATGGATACACGCTCACGCTCACACCATCTCGGTCTCTCTCACTAAGCTCGCTCGCTCATGTTGAATCTCGAGGCTCGGCAGTTGGCACCTCCACGGAACCAGCTGTCGCGGCCTTCTTGTGGTGCACCACGTTGTCGACCAGCTTGCGCACACGCGCGCCGAGCCGCTGCAAGGCTCCCTTCTTCTTGGTGTTGCTATCGGCGTCGCTGCGTGGTGTCTCGGAGGCATCGACTTCGTCCGAGTCCTCGACAGAGACCGCATGCTGCTCCACGTCAATCTCGCCATCGTTGTTCGAAGGCGAGCTTCGCGCGAGATCGATGGTGGCTGCAGGTACCGCGGAGCTCGTCGGCTGCGTCTCAACGCCGACCGTACTATCGACGGCTGTTCGTTGTCGCTTATGTATATGACGAGTCGATGCTGCATCTCCGTCACTGTCTCCGTCGTCATGAGCGCGCAGGCTGGTGTCGGAGAGCTCGCGAGCTCGCTTGACGCCAGCGCGCGCCTGCGGTACAGGTTGCTCGTGTATCTACGTCGATCTCGGTCATTCTCTCTCTCTCACAAACACCACAGTGATCATTGAGCACATCACACGTACAAGATCAGCAAGAGCCAGCCATGTGGGCCATTGGGCGGGGAGATCGAGCGAGGACGGCGGCGTCTCACGCAGCCAGTAGCGATAGCGATCGAAGCGGCCGACGGCGCACAGCTGTCGTGGGGCCTTCGCGCCTGCATCCTCTTGCTGCTGCTGCTGCGGCTGTGGCTCCTCGAGAACAAGCCCTATTGGATGCATCCACGGCGGATACGTCGTCAATCGCGCAGAAGAAGCTTGAGCTCGGGTCCGAGAAGCATTGTATGGTGTACCGGTGTAGTGCGACGGCAGCACGATCTCCGCGCCACACAGCACGCGACCTCGAAACTGCGAGTACATCGCGGAGCTCGTCACTGTTGCAGTGCCGGTCGACGATGTCGAAGAAGAAGAAGACGATGAAGGCGCGGCAGTAGTGACCGCGGCACCCAGCAAGGTCGAGCGAGCAGGAGCGGCGGCCGGCAGGAAGTAGCGCGAGACGCGGGCGCGGCCGGTGAGCGCCACGTGCAGCGGCAGCACGTTGACCTCGACCGTCGGCAGCGCCGGGCCGCCTTCGTCCGCCGGCTCCTCGGCCTCCACCTCACGGATACCTAATCTCGTCGATAGACCTCGAGACAGTCGTATCGGATACATCGTGCGTGGAGTGATGATGCGTACGAGAGGCGGCGCGACGACGATGATGATGGACTCGCGCTCTCGGTCTCGTCGTTGTTGTGTCGTCGCTCGCTCGCATCCACATCGCGCCGCATAGTCTGCCTGCCACCCAGTCAAGCTCGATCGATCCCACTCGTCGTTCTACTCTCATCAGTCGGTATCATTCATCGTCAAATCGATACATCTCGCTATACGATAGCTAGCTCGCTCGCTCCCTCGAGATAGATAGATAGTCAGTGAGCTTCGGAGGCGCTATCTCACACTCGCCCAAACTCGACTATCGACATCGATAGCAAGAGCAAGAACGACTCTCAACTCTTGGTTAATTGATTGATACAACATGCCCAAGTACTACTGTGATTACTGTACGTTGATATGTCCGACACAAGTCGTTGGGATCGTGGTGTTCGAGTCGCCAGTGGCACTGGTAGAGCACCGAGAGTTCAACCGAGCAGTCGATCGGGATGGCGATGACGCTATCGCTGACACTAACTCGCGCCTTCGATGCTGCTGATGGTGCAACAGGTGATATCTACCTCACGCACGATTCACCATCAGTTCGAAAGTCTCACAACGATGGCTGGCGACACAAGGTATGTCCGAGATAGATCGATAGGAGGAAGAGACCTCGCATCCAACCAACCAATCATATCGTGATCGTGATCGTGCGTGTGTACTCTGTGCAGCTGGCTGTACGCACCTACTACCAGCAGTTCGAGCCCGAGGTTCCTGAGGTGAGGCACCATCGCTTTGGAGGTCCGCCGGTCTTCACGACAGCGCCTGTCTTCAACAACCCGAACGGAGGGCCGCCTGGCGGCCCCGGCATGCTGCCGCCGCCCGGCTTCATGCCTCCGTTCGGAGCGCCGCCTCCAGCTGGCTTCCCGGGAGCGCCACCGCCGGGCTTCATGCCGCCACCGGGCCACATGGGCATGCCACCACCGCCTGGAGCTCCAGCTCAAGGTGGCGAGGGTGCTGCGGGTGCGCCGCCCACAGGCTTCGGCGCGCCACCGATGGGCATGCCGCCGGGTGGTATGCCGCACCCAGGCTTCTTTGCGCCACCGCCGCCGCAGCCAACACAGTAGATATTTCGTACACAGCAAACAGATAGATAGGTGGTCAATAATATATAGATCTGCTAGATTGATGGATGGAAAGCGCCAAGCAATCAAACCCAGGTAGGAATGTCGCGATAAGCAAACCGAGTAGATTTACTACTTGCAGAATGGTATACAAGAGCGAAGGCACCGAGCGTCTCGAGTGACGGCTGGATGAATGGAAGGATGGAATGGAAGAGTGATTGCGAGACCAAGGGCCTACAGAGCGAGCGCCTTTCGAGAGTAGAAGATGGGATGAGAGAGAGTGAGAGAGAGAGAGAGAGAGAGAGAGAAGAGTGCTGAAAGACAGAAGAGGAGGCATTCGGAGGAGCTTTAGAGCATGAGCGCAGCCAAGGTCGTTGCGGCAATTACCAACACCGTCGAGAGGGTGAATTGCGAGAGCGTCGAGGCATCGTTGGCTGACGAGATGATGAGCTCGTCGCACTCGATGAGCGCAAAGTCGTACGTGAACGGCTGCGGTGCGGCGACGAACGTGTTGCCACCGTCGACCGACAAGCTAACCGGCACGGCGGTCGGTGCCGTGATGGTGTAGGCCGGGGTGACGCACGTGACGACGGCGCTGCCGCGGCTCTGAGGCACGCCTTGGGCGACGTACGTGCCCGACACGAGGTAGTAATTGCCGGACGAGAGATCGCCAAAAGCGCACAAGTACTCGGAGCCACCCTGGAAGTTAGCGCCAAAGAGCGTGATGCTCGTCGAGCCGAGCTCAGTTCCAGTGACGGGTGTGATCGACGAGATGTACGGGCTTTCTACTCATGGGAAGACCGAGGACACCGACAATTTGGGGTGTAAGACTGTTGATCTAACGACAAGGAGAGCTTGTAAGAGTAATGGTGAACGTACGAGTGAAGGTGAACTGCAAGTTGCTGGAGGTGTACACCGCGTTACCACGAGAGTCGAAGCAGTTGAATTGAACCTCGAACGGCACGGTGCCGACCGTGAGAGCCGGCTGCGTGGCGAGGGTCGGTGGCACGCAAACGAGCACCTGCTGCGGGAGGAGCTCGTCGCCGACCTGGATCGTTTGCGTGACGACCTGGGCGTTGACGACGTACGGACCGAAGCGGCAGTGGTAGGTGCCGTGGGTGTCGGAGCCTTGGAGGTGGCGGGCGACGATAGTCACTTGCGTGAGGCTGGAAATGTCGGAGGTGTTGGGGTAGATGGCAACGATATCGGGGATGGCATACTCGAGCAGGAGCGAGGTCTCAATGTCGTAGACCTTGGAGTTGATGGCGGCCTGAAGCTCAATGTTGTTGCACGAGACCGACTTGTAGAGATTGGCCAACGGCGGGCTGTTGGGCGCCGAGCACACGATCGTGGTGTCAGAGACCAAGGTGGCGATGGTGTCCTCGCCTCCGAGCAAGCAGATGAAGCTGTCAAAGTTCGAGAAGCCGAAGCCGGTGAGAGTGACTGTCGGTGCCGAGCAGGCTGGCAGCAAGTCGGGCGACAGGCCAGTGATGCCGACGTAGGTGAAGGAGTTGGAAGCGACGACCTTGGCGACGTTGCTGGTGTAGGAGCAGCGCAAAAAGGGGTCGGTGCAGAAGTAGAGCTCGACGCTCATGACGCCGGCGCTGCGCACCGGTGCGACACACTCGACCGTGTAGTCGTCGACGATAATCGAGGAGTGAGACTGCACGCGACCGTTGGTGTCGTCGCCAAAGACGCACACGACCGAGAAGTAGCCACCCGAGAAGAAACCGGCGCCCTTGACGATGATGACCTCGTCAGCGCCCGAGACGGTCCAGTACTTGTTGAGCGACGTGGCGTACGCCTGCCACGTGAAGCCGCTTCCGATCGTGGTGTACTGGTTGGCATGCGGGTCGAGGATGATACCGACCGGCGCCGAGGCACCGAAGCCACCGGGCGGGACCGTGCACACGATGGTGTTGGTCTGCGCGTTGATTGCCGACGGCGTGGCCGAACGGCGGAAGCCAAAGGTGCAGAGGGCGGTCTCGGAGCCAAAGTCCTTTGACGGCGTGCCAGCGACCCAGTCGCCGAAGCTGTCACCCGTGATGGTGACGGTACCACCGCCGGCGGTCGGGAAGACGAGCGACGGGTTGGAGCTCGAGGTGACGCTCACAATGGTGGGACCGTAGGTGATGGTGGTCGAGATCGGCACGTCGGTTCCTCCGTCCGAGTAGTACGGGTAGACGGCGACGTTCGGCGGGGCGGGTGGCGCCTGCGACTTGAGGTACGCTGGGCCGAAGCTGCTTCGGAGGCCGCACAGGAACGAGCAATTGCGTGCCCAGCGCAACTCGAACTGGTCGATCGCTCCGCATGCGTGCGCGTACTGCTGCACGGGGCACACGATCTGCGAGTCGGTGGCGGTGGTGGGAGTCGAGGTGAAGGTGGGCGTGCTGGGCAACGGGGCGCCCTGCACCTGGGCGTAGTAGTCGCAGAAGGTGCCGGTAAAGTAGGGATCGGCGAAACCGACGCCCGAGATCGTGATCGGCTGCAAGCCCGAGAGACGCACGTTGGTGGGCGCGATCGAGGTGATGAGCGGGCCGTAGTAGTACGTGAGCACGGTCTGCGCCTCGGTGAGCGTCTGCGAGGCGTTGAAGGTCGAGAACAACGGGCTCGAGAACGAGAGGCCAATGTTGACGATCAGACGGTCGACAAAGATGTTGGCCGGTACGTTGCACACGGCGGTGCTGGTGGTCGAGGCAGCGATCGGGTTCTGGTCGGGGAAGAGGCAACGCACGCTCGTGATGCCGCAGCAATCGAACGCAAAGCCCGAGATGGTGACCGGCGTGTTACCGGCAACGTAGCCGCGTACGGGCGTGATGGCGTCGATCACAGGACCCCAGTGGAACTTGCCGGCCGTGATGGCGGTCGGGCCGGTGCACGAGAGCTTGCCGCCGGTCCAGACGAGGTAGATGGTCTCGAGCTCGTTGAAGGTGCCGTTGGGCGCCGTGCACGTGATCGAGGTATCGGTCGTCGGCGCCACCAAGGTACCGGTCTGGTTTCCGAAGAGGCACTGAATGTTGGCGTCCGAGGTCCAGACCGCGGGATCGTGGAAGTTGACACCGGTGAACGTGACGGCCATGCCGGTCCAGCCGTACGAGATGCCGTTGCGGTAGTACTGCGACGACTGCGACACGAACTTGGGGCCGTACGAGTACGCGGTGGCGTTCGATGCCACGCACTGAATGAAGCGCTGCGAGTCGTGTGTGACGATCGGATCGAGGTACTCGATCTGCACCGCGAGGTTCTGTTGGCAGTAGGTGGCGGCCGGCGAGTACACCTGGTACTGCGTGCTCGTGAAGCCGACACTCAACGAGCTGTTGACACCGTACTGGCCGACGAGCTTTCCGGTCGTCGGGTCGTAGTAGTTGACGCGGAAGTTGTTGAACGTGCAGTTGCGGATGATGGGCTGCGTGGCGTTGGTGAAGACGCAGTCCTGGAAGCCGACGCCCTGCAGCGTGATGAGCTCGTTGCCACCGAGGTGGCCCAAGGTCGGCAACACGGCCGTGCACACGGGGCCGTAGTGGAAGGTGTTAGGAGCCAGCACCTTCCACGAGAGCTGCGACGGGTCGCTCGAGAGCAAAACGTCGACCGGCACGTCGGTGTTGAACTCGCCGCGCTGCGTCGGCGTCGCGCACGTGACGGTCGTGCCGTCGCTCGAGGCCGTCGCCACGACGCCGTTGGTGTAGTAGCCAAAGTAGCAGAGGTAGGTCGGCCAGCCAGCAAAGCCCTCACCCGAGATGGTGACTTGCGTGTTGCCCGAGGTCAGACCGATGTTGGGCGTGAAGGACGTGATGCGCGGCGTGTAGTGCAACTTGGCCGCGGCGGTGATGGTGGCGCGCCAATCGATGCGAGTGAGGCTGCTAAAGTTCGGGATGACGCCGAACTGGAGCGACACCTCGGCCACGGTACCAAACAAACGCGACGGCGTCGTGCACACGATCTGCGTGTCGGTGATCGCCGCTCCGGTGAGCGGAGCGCCGACGGCACCGTCGACGATGCAACGCACGACCGAGAACTCGGAAAAGTCCGTTCCGACCACGGTGACGCTCTGACCTCCAGCCGGCAGCAGACCCCATACGTCGACCGCCTGCGGCGCGACGGTCGACGGACCGATGAGAGACAAGATTTTCGGGCCCCACGAGATGGTGGTGCTCGAGACGGTGGAGTTGCACGTGTCGAACGTCACGATGACGTCGTTGCTGGTGCCGACCACACCACCCCAGATGGTATCGGCCGTGATGACCGGCGGCGTGGCGCCAATATCGTTGGTGGGCGACACGGTGCCGACGGTACCGATATCGACGCGAACGCGGTTCTCGTACAAGGGATCGACAAAGTTCGTGCCACCGATCACGAGCGGCTGCACGGGCGAGAGCGACAATTGCGGGCCGTTGGCACCGGCGTTCGGCGTGACGCTCGAGACACGCGGACCAAAGAGATACGTGCCGCAGTTGAGGTAGTTGCCAGCGACGCCGGGCGCCACCTGGTTGCCGGCGACGTCCGAGAACGACAGAAGAATGTTGGCCACGTCGCCGAACAGGCGGTTGCCGCCGACGGCCGTCAAGACCGACTTGCGAATGTTGGGAATCTGGAACGAGATCGACGTGTCCGAGAGCAGGAAGCCGCTCGCGGCCGTGGTGTTGACCGGCTCCCAAATGGCGCATCCCGAGGCACCGAGCATCGGGTTCAGGCGCTGAATGCACACTTGTACGACGGTGGTGGTGGTGGGCGTCGTGCGTCCGCGCACGAATCCGTTGCCGGTGACGGTGACGATGTTGCTGCCGCTCAGCGGACCACCAGCCGGCGAGACCGCCGTGCACGAGGGTCCGAACGTGAAGGTCGGCTTGTTGGTGCGCGGCACCTGACCGCACAGCACGAGGCCACCGGAGGTGCTCACAAAGTCGACGTCGATCGCCACCTGCTCGCCCCAACGGAAGTTCGACGGCGTAACGACCGTGATCAACGTGTCGGACACGAGGTTGGCGTTGCGCGTCACGACGGCACCGCCCGAGATGAGCGACGCAAAGCGCACTCGAGGGCTCCAGCCCTTGGAGTTGACCGAGCTGAAGAAGAACTGGCCCGTGATCGAGATCGTGTCGCCGCCGTTGAAAGCACCGCTCGTAGGCGAGATTTGCGTCACTTGCGGACCGGTGGCAAACGAACCAATCGACGGCGAGTAGCTGCCCAACTGCGTGTTGACGACGAGCGACACGGGGCGCGTGCGATCGTTCGTTCCGCTCGTGCAGTCGAAGGCGTTGGTGACGCACTCGATGCGGTCGAACTCGGGGCTGCCGTTGCCGTAGATCTGAAGCGAGTCGCCGGGCGTACCAGCAGCCGGGCCACGGAAGCAGAACGGACGCGAGGCACCGTTGAAGAGAATCGTGGTGTCGAGCTGCGTTCGCGTAAAGTACGAGAAGCCACAGCCGTACAGCGTCACGCGATCACCGCCACCGCGGTGGCCTTGGTTCGGCGAGATCGGCTGGTAGGTCGAGACGTTGTACGGGCCAGCACCACCGAGACCACCAGGGTACAACACGGGGCCGTACGAAAAGGTCGGCAGAGTGCTCGGACCGGCAACGGCGACACGCGAGTTGAGCGTCTTAAAGTAGACGGCGAACGTGGCAGTCGCGCCGTACGTAACGGTGGCTGTGTTCGGAGGCGTCAAGAACGTAAGCACGCCGTTGGCGAGCGTTGCCGTCGTGTGCGCCGAGGCGCCATTGATCGTCGTCACAACCTCGATCGAACCCAGCGGATACTGCGTCGGATCAATGAGGGGCTCGTTGAAGTTGTCTCCCGACAAGGTCACGGGCGTGTTTCCGCGAGGATCACCGCAAGCAGGCGAAACGTTGCGGATGATAGGACCTAAGTGTGTGCGAGTATCATATTCGTGAGTAACAGAGAGAGAGAGAGAGAGAGAGAGAGAGAGAGAAGAAGCGAACAGGAGCTCATACCATAGTGGAAGGTCGAAGGAGCAACAACGTTCGAAGGGTAGCCATCAAACCGAAGAGTGACTCGCGCATCTTGGTTGAATTGGCCAGGAGGCACACTAACGACGGAAAAACAAACATAAGCGCACCATCCCACACCCGAATACCATCAGAACCAAAAGTACGCAAGATGGCAGCGGCGGTGGCACGCGCTTCGTACATGCAAGACAACTGCGTCGAGCTGATTTGCTTCACCTGGGTGCAAGGATCAGAACCAACATCAATGCGGACGGCCGAACCCCATCCGTTGAACGCCGTGCCAGTGAGGGTGATGCTGACGCCTCCCAACGTGGTGGAGCTCACCGGAGTGAGACTCGTCACAGATGGACCTGTGCATCCAAGTCGATGACGAAGATGATGCCAAGCGCGCCCGCGTGCGTGAGTTCACGAAGCTACGGAGGCAGAGGAAAGGTGGCACGAAAGTGCAGGCGACAGCGAACCAAGCGACAGGCACAGCTGGCACGCTCCTCGGCGCAAGAGCAGGCGAGAACATACCGAAGCGGAACGAGTCGGTAGGCAACACGTAGCTCGTAAAGAGGGTGTCGCCGTTGAAGACGATCTTGAGCGAGGTGAAGAACGGCACGCCGTACGTGGCCAGATCCGTGGCCGAGATCACGGGCGTCTCGCACTCGATCAGCGTGTCGGAGAGGATGTTGGTGGAGGCCGACTCCCACTCGTCACCCCAGACGCATTGCGCATACTGGAACGAGGCGAAGCCGCCGCCCGTGATTTGGATGATCTCCTTGCCAAAGACGCTGGCGTACGAAGGTTGCACGGTGAAAGGATCGCCAAGGAGGTCGGGGAACACGGCGAGGCTCGAGCTGACGCAGCACACGACCACCAAGGCCGCGAGCAACGCGAAGCGAGCCATGCCAGTGAAGCACCACCACGGCAGGAGAGAGGGAGAGGAGGAGGGGGAGGAGAGGAGGAAAAGGACAAGAGAGAGGCGCCTCGCTGAGCCTGAGGAGGTGGTGCTGCTGCTGCGACGCGTACGCAGTGACGAGCGACGGGAGGCGCCGCGAATCGCGCAGTAAACCACCGGGAGCTTCTCGCGGCCCACAGGATTAGAGACGTGCCCCGGACCGGGGTATGAATTCTCCTTCTCTCTGCTGTCTCTGTGGTTTGGTGGTTTGGACCAGCCTCGATTGGTGGATTGATTGAGGCTTATGATGGATCATCGTCGGGAGGAGATCTTCGACCTCGATCTGAACAACTGGGAGCAAAGATATCACAAAGAATCGATCGATACGACACACGCTCACTACGGCCCGTATTTATCGCAGTTGACAACTGCATAATCAAACACGCAGCCTGGAACTCATCTCGATATCTCGACAACACCACGAGAGAACGAGAACCACCCGTCCTGTCGTGCGTGCATGATGGGAAGTTGCCACGACCCACGCAATGCTGGTGCTGCGCGTTCGGTCTGTGTCGCTGGCGGTCAAAAGGAACAAACACAGCGCCACGCAAACACGGCGGTCTCTTTTGCTCTTGGCCCTTCGTCGCTCGCTCCTCGTCGCGATGGCTGGTCTCAAGACCTGTACGTGCTCCCTCCGTATCCATCCCGCCCCGTTCCCTATTGTGTATTGTGGGGAGAGAGGAGGCCGAGTATCGAGAGATTGAGAGAGAGAGGCGCCACATCCAATCGGTTGCTCACTGGCTCTCTTTCTCTCGCGTAGTGTACTTGTTTGGGTACAACGTAGCAGCGCAGCTCGGCTGGGCCTACGTCTTGTACCTGGCCGCTCTCTCGTTCCACGGCGGCTTGAGCCCGAGCGAATTCTGGGATGTAGTCGAGCTCCCACTCAAGATCGTACAGACGGCGGCGTTGCTTGAGGTTGTACACGCGGTGCTCGGCATCGTGCCGTCGCAGTTCCTCGCGACGCTGATGCAGGTGTCGTCGCGTCTGATCGTGCTCTGGGGCATCATGAACGAGTCGAGCGCCTCGCGAGCTCACTGGTCGCTCTACGTCACGGTCGGTAGCTGGGCCTTGGTCGAGGTTCCGCGCTACATGTTCTACGCCGTCAATCTCTACGTCGCCAACGTTCCGTTGCCGCTCTTTGCCGCGCGCTACAGCCTCTTCATCGCGCTGTATCCCTCGGGCATCACGGGTACGCGAGTGCAACCGCCACGCCTCGCTAGACCTAACCAGCACCTAATCCTTGTACTTGCTGTCGTTTCGTTCGTTTCGTTCGTTCGTTTCGTTCGTTCGTTCTTAGGTGAGCTTCTGCAAATCTGGCAAGCGTTGCCTGGCTTCAAGACCGAGTGCCTCGTCGGTTGGTACTTGTGCTGGGTCGCGTATGCTCTCTACGTTCCTGGCGCTCCGTTCATGTACAAGCACATGATGGTGCAACGCAAGAACGCCTTTGCTCGTCGCGCCTCCAAGGGCCAGGCGCCTCCTCCTGTGTCGGGCATCGAATTTCCGACGACGAAGCGCGGCGATCGCTCGACGACCAGCGCCGGCAAGGAGGTGTTCGCTGCCTCGCTGCGCACGGTCGATCCCAAGGAGGCGGAGCGCGTTGCGCGCGAGCGCGACTGGCGCTTCGGGTACGCCAAGCACGTTGTGCGCAACGTCGAGATCAGCGCCCAGAGTCCCGAGAACGCGTTGCAGATTGCGCGCGACGGCCTCGCGTACTTGCACAACAACTTTGAGTTCATTCGCGACGGCAAGACCTACAAGCTCGCCGAGGCCATGCGCACGATCAAGAGCTCGTTCGAGACCGGCTTCATCCGCGGTACCGGCAAGCGCTCGACCACCGAGCTCGTGGTCGAGTACAAGGGCCAGCACCTCAAGGGCGAGGCACTCCGCAAGCAGCTCGACAAGTGGGTCGAGTACGGCACGATCGAGCCCGAGGCGCGCGACGCCATCGCCTGGGCGGCGCGCGACGGCAACGCCGACCTGAGCGACAAGTACTTTGTGCTGCTCGGTGCCGGCTCGGCCATGGGCCCGTTGCTCTTCCTGCTGCAGTACGGCGCCAACATCATCGCCGTCGACCTCGACCGCGACTTTATCTGGAAGCGCCTCATCGGCCTGGTGCGCGACTCGCCCGGCACCATGATCTTCCCGCTCAAGAAGCCGCAGTCCGACATCAAGGACGACAACGACCTCTTCTGCTCGGCCGGCTGCAACCTCTTTACGCAGACGCCCGAGATCCGCAACTGGTTGCTGACGGTCGAGCCCGAGCGCGACCTCGTGATCGGCGGCTACGCGTACCTCGACGGCGCACGCCACGTGCAGGTCTCGCTCGCCATGGACGCCATCATGCAGGGTGTCACCGAGCACCGCCGCAACGTGACGCTCGCCTTCCTCTGCTCGCCGACCGACGTCTTTACGCGCCCCGAGGCCGCCTACAAGGCCTCGCTCGCCAACCTCAAGGCCGCGCCCTTGTGGCAGAAGCTGCTCTCGGCCATCGGCGCCGGCCGCATCCTCGTGCCCAACACGCGCAAGCCCGTCGTTGGCTCCAGCGGCACGCTCCACGTCGTCGACGGCATCGTCATCGCGCAGGGCCCGAACTACGCGCTCGCCAAACGCCTCCAGCACTGGCGCGCCATGGTCGCTCGCGCCGACGGCATCGCCGTCTCGACCAACATTGCGCCCTCGACCGCCACCCACTCGGTCGTGCACAACAAGCAGTTCGCCGCCGCCTACGGAGGCATGCACCACTTCAAGCCCATGGAGATCATGTACCAAGAGACCTCCAACGCCGTCATGGGTGCGCTGCTCTTGAACGACGCCTTCAACCCCAAGTCGGTCGCCCGCGCCGACCTCTCGCATCCGCTCGACCTCTTCGCCTCGGGCGCCTTCCACGGAGGAATCTGGCGCGCTGCCTACAAGATCGACTCGATCGGTGAGGTTGCTGCTCTCATCTACTACACCAAGACCAACCTCCCGATCGTTGGAGGTGTGCTGGCTACTCTCATCGGTGCCACGGCGTATGTCGTCACTAACGGTTTGCCGAAGCCGCACACTTGGTAAGCAAGCCCTCCTCGCTCTTCGTCCTCCTCGCGTAAGCAACCAATACAGTGAACCTTTTACATACGTCCGCACGCGCAAAGGCCAGCACGCAACCAACCAACCAATCAACCAACTAACTAACCGCTGCCATGATGAGTCATATCTCTCGTCTCACCAAGTCGGTGGCGCGCCACTGGCTCGGCGAGACGCAAAGATCTCGTCGCACTTGCGTCGAGCTGTCTCGGCAATCACTGCCCAGATCTCAGTTGGCAACATCGCAAACTGATCAATGTGGTAGCCTGCGGGCACCTCGATCTCGAACGTCGATGGTCCCGAGGTCGAGAAGCTCTCGTGGCCCTTGAGGATACTGCCCGAGGAGTTGGGTTCGCGCTTCTCGAGAGCGCCCGACTCGTTGAAGTACAACGTCTTCGACCTGTACTTGTACGTCTTGCCGCAATCAACGAACGCAGTCAACTTGACCACCTGTGATCGAGCTCACATGGTCAGAAGGCGCTCTCTCTCTTGCGCGCACACACACACGCGTTGCCGTCAGCATCGACGCGCAACGCACTTGGTATCGTCCAACGAATGCCACTTTGATCGGGTACTCACTTCCATCGATGATCTTCTGGCGCAGAAGCGCCACCTCGGGATCATCCGAGGGTCGATCATGGTCGGCCATGTGATCCACACCTCCCCACATGTTGGCGAGGTGATGTCCTGCTCGAGCATCGTACGCCGCTGCTGACTCGTACGCCATCGAGAGAAAGTTGCCGCCGGCGAAATCGTTGGTCGTGACCGTGTGGAAGACATACGACAACGGGCATGACTCCCAGGTCGAAACTGCCAACGTGATGGTTGGCATTGTAAGAGCGACTGCGGGTTACCCGAGAGAGGGGAGGGAGAGAATGGTGCGCAGGAGGAGAATGAGGTGTTGGTAGGGTGGAGCAGCCAAGCAATGATGAGAGAGAGACCGAGGCAACCGACCACGCTGATGCTGCCTGGATAGAGAGAGGGAGGGAGGAGATTGCGCTTGTGCCTCCGCCGCTGATAGTTGTACGTTTCAGCGGAAAACACGCCAATTCTCTCAAGAGCCAACGCGTACTACTGCCTGCTTCTGACCCTGCCTGCAAAGGCCTTTATCGCCAGTCTATTTTATTGGGAGTTACAGTACGAGTGAGTGAGTGAGTGAGAGAGGGTGAGAGAGGGCGAGTGAGTGAGTAATGGTTTAAGCGAGCGAGTGTAGCGAACAACGAATGTATCGTATCGCCTACAAAGTCGGTGGCGCGCCACTGGCTCGGCGAGACGCAAAGATCTCGTCGCACTTGCGTCGAGCTGTCTCGGCAATCACTGCCCAGATCTCAGTTGGCAACATCGCAAACTGATCAATGTGGTAGCCTGCGGGCACCTCGATCTCGAACGTCGATGGTCCCGAGGTCGAGAAGCTCTCGTGGCCCTTGAGGATACTGCCCGAGGAGTTGGGTTCGCGCTTCTCGAGAGCGCCCGACTCGTTGAAGTACAACGTCTTCGACCTGTACTTGTATGTCTTGCCGCTGTCAACAAATGTGGTCAACTTGACCACCTGTGATCGAGCTCACATGGTCAGAAGGCGCGCTCTCTTGCGCGCGCGCACACACACACACACGCGTTGCCGTGAGCATCGACGCGCAACGCACTTGGTATCGTCCAACGAATGCCACTTTGATCGTGTGAGAGTCCGCGGGCTTTCCATCGATGATCTTCTGGCGCAGAAGTGCCACCTCGGGATCATCCGAGGGTCGATCATGGTCGGCCATGTTCTCCACGCCTCCCCACCTGTTGGCGAGGTGATGTCCTGCTCGAGCATCGTACGCCGCTGCTGACTCGTACGCCATCGAGAGAAAGCTGCCACCGGCGAAACTGTTGGTCGTGACCGTGTGGAAGACATACGACAACGGGCATGACTCCCAGGTCGAAACTGCCAACGTGATGGTTGGCATTGTAAGAGCGAGCGTGAGGCAGCGAGGCGATGATGGGAATGCCGCTGCTGCTGCAGAACAGGCAGCCGAGCAGTCAGTCGCTTCTTGGCAGGTACGCGCGCACGCTCCCGCACTCGCTCAGCGACACGCGGCACTTCCTCACTCAATACACGACTGCGCCTGCGGTGCCGTTAGATATCCAATCTTGTAGCGAGGCTATCTCCACATTCCATAGAGTATGCTGCGTGGTATCAGATCGCTCGCAGTTGCTCGCTATCGAGCGCCATGTCGGTCGGTTCTCGCTGGTCGTGGTATCGCGACCATGGTTCACAGCGACGCAGCAGCGACCGCGGATACCACTGAGACCGAGTCATCTTCTCAAGAGCCACGTCGATCAACACGAGCTGTTCTTGCTCACACATGGATATCTCGTCGAGGGGAGGTGCAGCCACAGCATCCAGGTCTCGAGCACTCGAGCACGATCGCCTCAGCGCCGTGTGTCTCGCTCAATGTCGACTGATATCGCGGCTCTGGGCTCGGGTATACTAGAACAACACCGACGTCGAGTGATGGTATTCCTTCATGGCATCATGGGCAACAGCAAGTCGTGGATGCCGATCGCACAACGGCTCGCTGAGGCGCTGCCATTGTGGCGCTTCCTGCTGGTCGATCTTCGCAACCATGGAGCCTCGTCGTTGCTGGTATGCCGATGCGATGCCACACACTCGCTCACTGAGCGCGTTGCAACGCGAGGGTCTCACCGAGCCCGATGATCGATCGATATAGCAGCCGTTCCATCCACCACATACGATCGGCGCGTGTGCAGAGGACCTTCGCGAGCTGTTCGTCGAGCTCGACCTGCATCCACAGGTCATCTCAGCCCACTCGTACGCAGGCAAGGTCGCACTGCACTACGCCCAGCAGTGCCAGCCTTCATCGCCACCATCGCAGCGAGCCTCTCGAGTACGTCGACACGCAACACTCCACCGCTGAGTCGAGACTGATGCGCTACCGAGCGAGAGTAGCTGTTGCTCTTGGACACGAACATTGGCAAGATGGACGTCGCTGCTCCGGGTTCGTTCGGAGCACATTCGGTGATCGAGATGCTCACACTCTTGAAGCAAGTGCCGATGCCAGTGAGTTCGAGGTTGGAACTCATACGCAAGCTCCAAGAACCACCGTGCTCGATCGAGCAGGGTCTCGCAGAGTGGCTTGCGACCAACGTGCGGTATGGAAGCGGCATTGCCGATGCTGATGATGCTGCTGCTGCTGCTGCTGGCCAGACACGTTGCTGTCGCGAGTTGAGGTCGCATTGAGCTGATCCTCTTCTCGCACCGATGCATTTGCGTACGAACCGCTCGCTCGCAGATCCACACCAGATGGAGTGACATGGCTATTCAACATCGATACGATCGAGGAGGTTCGCCATCGGTTCCATGTGTCGCTCACGACGAACGCTCTCACTCTCATGCTAATGTACTCGGAGCCTCTCTAGATGTTTGAATCGTATGCACAGATGGATGCTTGGGAGCTTCTCGCAAACCCTCCACCGGGCGCAGTGATCGACTTCTTTCGAGGCACTCGGAGTGCACGATGGTACTGTGGTGGTCCACTTGGCACTGGTGTACTTGCACGCCCTCTGACACTCTCGGCCCACTATCACCAGGACGCCACAAGCACTGGAACGCCTGCAGCAAGTCACACACTCGACGCATCGCACGCGATTGTTGGAGGTCGAGGCCGGGCATTGGTTGGTAGGGTGCCATCAATCTCTCGCCGTTGCGCGATCGACTACCATCGACTGACTGGCTGGCTTGTCGCTGTGTAGCATGTGGATAATCCAAACGAGATCTATCACAAGTATCGCGAAATTGTGGCGCAAGTCGAACGCGCCATGGCACTTGAGAGCCATCATGCGGTTGGTTAGTTGACATGCACTGCATCTCTCGAGAAGTAGACGACCACAACACTGGAGCGAGGTGATTGCTGGAAGATTCGGCAAATATTGATTATTATTCTCAGTCGAGAACAATGCAGAGGAATACAACAATGGTCTTCTTGAAGGGCTTCCTTACACGACATCCATCGATTCGAACGGTCAGGTTCAGCAGCGAGGATAGGAGTTGCGACCGAAAGGAGAGAAAAGAGTAGCACTGGAGACGGAGACAGGAGAGAGAGAGAGAGAGAGAGAGAGAGAGAGGGAGCACGAGCTTTCGCGTTGGTGCTTGAAGCACGCTCGAGAGCAAAAAGACAGACGATAGCAACAAGAGAGAGAGAGAGAGAGAGACAGAGGATGGAATGGGAAGAGAAATAGGGCAAGGGTACGAGTAGTAGTTTCGTGGGTGCGTGAGTGTGTGTTGAGGGTGCGTGTGGTGTACGGGCCAGGGCCTTAAGCCAGCAGCATGAACATGAGGGCAGCGATCAAGGCCATCGGAACGGCGAAGCTCGAAGCGCTGTTCGCCGATACGGCTTGGACGTCCTCCTCGACGACGAATCGATTGCAGTACTGCTGCGAGATACCGAGGATGTTCTCGTACAAGAAGCGATCTCGAGCGTAGGCCCAGGTTTGGCCGCCGTCGATGCTGATCGACAGATCGACAAAGGTGTTGGTGTCGACAGGGTGGTAAGGAGCACGGCAGGTGATGGTGTCACCGGTGCCGAGGACCGATCGACGACCGACCGAGCGCTTCAGATCGTCGTCGGGAAGCAGGCCCTCAAAGTAATCGACGTATTGGTCGACCGGAAGAGGAGCGGGGATCGGAATCGGTGTCAGGGCGCCATTGTTGAATCGTCCCGAGACGATAGTGTCGCCAAACTTGCAGAGGTACAACGTGCCGCCGTTAAAGTTGTTTCCGGTCACGACGACGTCGACGCCACCGAGCTCGTACGAGCTAGCAGGGCTGAAGGTCGAGACAGCGGGCGTTTCTATGAGTGAGAGAGAGAGAGAGAGAGAGACAAGTATCAGTAACCGAGTAGAACAAGGAATGAGGCGAAATCGAATCTTTTCGTACGAGTGACTTGGAACGGCACACGGTTGTGCGTAAAGTTGTTGTTGTACAAGCACGAAAACTGCACCTCGACCGGGTACGAGCCGATGGTAAGTTGGTTGCCTGGAGGCGTGTAGCAAAGGATGGTAGCTTGATCGTCGTCATCCTCGGTCGGGACCAAGATGGCTTGCGAATGAATGTTGCCAAACTTGCACTGTGTCAAGTGGAAGTGAGAGTTTGTTAGAAGTTGAAACGAGAGAGAGAGAGAGAGAGAGAGAGAGAGAGATGGCGTACAGTGTACGTGTCGATGACCTTGCCACCGTTGAAGAACAAACCGCGAATCGTCAAGAGAGTCGGCAAGTTGTCAATGTCTCCGGTTGCGGGCGAGACGCTCGTGACTTGCGGGAAGCCGTACTCGAACGAGGCGCTCGACGAGACGACGTGGCTCTCACCGGCACGCGTTCCAATGATGCTCGTGACGACACAGAAGGCAGCTCGCTCGTCGACCGTGTAGAGGGCCGAGACGTCAGCGGTCTTGCACTCGACCGTCGAGTCGGAAGCGATGACGCCAGGGGTCTTGAGATCTCCAAAGACGCACTGCACCGAATCAAAGTACGAGAAGCCGTAGCCATTGATCTGCACGGGCGTGTTGCCGCAGATGCTGCCGGCGCTCGGGTAGATGGAGTTGATTCCGATGAAGGTGAAGGGCGATGGGACGGTGACGGCATCGAGCGATTGAAGCTGCTGGCAGTTGCCGGCCTTGCAGAACTGAAGCTTCACGGCGACTTGGCCGGGTTGCGTGTACGGCGTGACGCAGAGCACCGAGAAGTCGTTGGTGATGTCGCTTCGCACGGCCTGAACGCCACCAAAGTAGCACGTGACCGTGTCGTAGTTGGAGAAGCCCGAACCGCGAACGATGACGACGTCGCCACCGGTGGAGAGTCCAAAGCTACGGCTCAAGCTGCTAGCCTGCGGCAGCCACTCGAAGCCGCCGACGACCGTCGTATCGGCGTTCTCGTTCGGGTTCACGATGACGGTGAGCGGTGCCGAGTAACCGAGCGGCGCCGCCGGTACCGTGCAGTTGAAGACCGTGGAAGTGACACCGTCTTGGCTGGGAACGAAGGTCGTGATGGGCGAGCGGTAGTTACCCCACACGCACACGGCCTGACCAGGTCCAAAGTCGAGCGTCGAGGTGTTCGAGTAGTAGTCACGCAAGTTGGTGGTGGTGACCGTGAGGATCGAGCCGCCGGTGGTCGGGACATTGAGCGAGCCCGAGACGGCGAGGATCGAGAAGCCAAAGTTCAAGCGGAACGGCAGGTCTCGCTGGGCGCTTCCACCGTCGGTGCTCGTGGCGACCGGGAAGGTGGCCGCGGGCGGCGCAACGGTCTTCCAGTAGAAACGGCCCTGCTCGGGGCGAAGCGGGTCGGCCTCATCGCCGAAGCGGCGCCAGCGCGGTGAGATGTGGTCGACAGCGAGGCACGAGTGCGAGAACTCGAGCACGCGGCACAGCAGCTGCGTGTCGGACTTCTCGTTGGGCAACAGCTTGACCGAGCCGAGGAGCTGGTACGAGCCATCGGTCGCAATGTAGTCGCAGAAGGCGTCGGTAAAGTACGGATCAGCAAAGCCCGATCCGGTGATGGTGACGATTTGATCGCGACCTGAGAGCTGCACTTGGCCGGGGAAGATGGAGCTCACCACGGGGCCGTAGTAGTACGTGAGCGAGGTCTTGGTCTCGGTCGAGTAGAGTGAGAACGTGTTGCCGACCGTGATCGGGAAGTTGGCGCTCTTGAACGAGGCACCAATGTTGTTGAGCAAGAGATCGATCTTTTGATTGACTGGCACGGTGGTGGTCAACTGCGTCTCGGTGAAAGAGACGGGGTTAGTGGCTCCCGGGAACAGGGCGTTGATCGAGAAGATGCCACAGCACGTGAAGCCGAAGCCCGAGATGGTGACCGGCGTTCCTCCAGCGACCCTTCCAAAGGTAGGAGCGATCGAGCGCAACACCGGGCCGTAGTGCACGTGGCCGACGGCAATCTCGCACGGCACGGCGTACTCGAGCGACACCGACGCCAACGAGTTCCAGTTGCCGTCACCGATCGGGCACGTGACGGTGTTAGCCGACGTGACAGTGGCGGTCGTGAAGCTCACTTGATTGGACTCGTTACGGAAGGCACACTGGAGCGGAACGCCAATGTGCGAGTCATTCAGGTTGGTGACCGTGAAGGTGACCGTGTCGCCGATCCAGCCATACTCGTAGCCGGTCGAGGCGTCGTGGTGCGCCGAGTTCGAGGCGACGAACAACGGGCCGTAGTGGAAGAAGTACGGTCGGCCGCTAGCCTTGCACTGCACGACGTTCTGGTTGCTGTTGTTGGTCGCGATCGCGGCGTCGAGGAAGCGGATCTGAACCTTGGGCTCGTAGTTGCAGTTGGTGACAGCCGGGGCCACGTAGTACAACTTGGTGTCGGTATTCTGACCGGTGGTGACGTCGGCGTTCACGGGCGCGACGACCGAGATCGAGCCATCGGCGTTCACGTACTCGATCTGGAAGAATCGAGCACGGCAGCTGCGATCATCGGTGCTCGCCGGGTTGCAGTCCTGGAAACCGCTGCCAGAGAGGTACGCCGTGCTTGGGCAGCCGGTGGTGGGGCAGTTGTTCGGCACGACGTCGGTGCACACGGGACCGTAGTGGAAGGTGTCGGGCGACTGCGTAAAGTAGGTCGGGCCGACTTGCACGTACACCTTGACGTCGGTGTTAAAGTCACCACGGTCGAGCGGCGTCGGGGCGACGATGACGTTAGGGCCTGCAAAGGTGGCCGGAGAGGCATAGCTGCCAAAGATGACGTTCGGCGTGCTCCAGGTTCCGATACCGAACACGGTGAGTTGCACCGGCGTGCCACCCGACGTGTGACCAAAGTTCGGCGTGGTCGAACCAGCCAAGATGCTTATGTCGTACGCGAGCTGAATGGGGGACGCGACGGCGTTGCGCCAGTTGAACGGCTGAACCTTGTCGCCGGGGATGTAGCCAAAGAGCACAGCGACGTTGGCGCGTGAGCTCCACGGCAAGGCGGGCGTGTTGCACGTGAGCGCCGTGGAGCTGACGAACGTCGCGGGCACTTGCGTGTTCTTGATGAGGCACGTGGCTTGGAAGGTGGCACCGACGAGGAAGTCGTCGAAACGCGTGCCTTGGATCGTGATGGGCTGTCCACCGGCGGGATCGAGACCGTAGAGCACATTTCCAGCGACGTCGCAGGTGGTGCACGTGATAGCCGTGATCGTTGGGCCCCAGGTGACCGACGTGGTGCTGGTGGTCTGGTTGCACGTGTTGAACGTCACGGTGACGGTCGGCAGCGTGTTGGACGGCGCCGTCGGACCACCGATCGTGCTGGTCTGAATGTCCCTGGTGGCATCGGCGACGATCGCCGTGTTGAGACCGAGCTGGCTTCCAAAGGCCACGAGAGGCGTGTGCGCATTGTAGACCGCATCGTTGAATCCCGGGCCCGAGGCCACGACGGTGGTCGCCGGCAGGTTGCTGCTCTGCGCCTTGTTAGGCGTCAAGTTCGTGACCTTGGGGCCAAAGGTGTAGGGCGAACCCGACGAGCACTGGATGATGGCCTTCTGAAGACCCGGCGCCAGGAGCGCCTCGTTAAAGTCCGGGCCGTAGTTGCCGGTGTTGCTGCCCGGCGCACGGAAATAGATGTAGACGTCGGCCTTGTCTCCAAAGAGACGGTTGCCACCGACGAGCGTCGCGACGTTCTGGCGCCAGTTCGGGGTCGAGACCGTGAGCGTCGAGTCGGTGACGACGAAGTCACCGCGCGGATGCGGCTCGGCCGAGCAGTTGTAGAGGCCGTAACCGAGACGGCGAATGCAGAAGCGCACGTCAATGTCGCTCGGCAGCGTGCCGTCCTCGAGGAAGCCGGCGCCGGTGATGGTGACGCGGTCGCCACCGACCACGCGGCCGTACTGTGGCGCAACCAACGAGCACACGGGTCCGTAGTGGAAGCTGGCGCGCGCCGTCGTACCGCCGACGCAGTTGGCGTCTCCGGTTCCGAACAAGTACGACGCCTGCACATCGAGGCCGAACAAGCCGGGCGGCATCGTGTACTCGAACTGCGTGTCGCTCACGACGACGCCGTTCACGGTGGCAAAGGTGCTCGACGACGAGCCGACGGTCGAGAGCGTCACGACTACCGGCAGCGGCGTGCCTTGCGAGTCGGTGAAGCCCGAACCACCGACGGCAACGACCGTACCGCCGAGGCGAGGGCCTCGCGTCGGGTGGACGGTCGTGAGGTCGACCACCGGACCGACGGTGATGTTCATGGTGCCCGAGGAGGGCAGCGTGATGGTCGTGCCGATCGGAATCGGCGACGGCAGCGTGTTGATCGTCACCGTGACCGGGTACGAGCTTCCGGGTGCCGTGCAGCCGATCGCCAGCTGCGTGCAGTAGAGCGTATCGGTACCGTCGCCGTTCGGCACGACGAACAGCGTGTCGTTGGAGCTGCCAGGACCGGCACCGCGGTTGCAAATCGCAGTCGATCCGAACGAGACCGCCAGCTGCGATGAGTTGAATTGCGACAAGCCGCAGCCAGTGATGCTGATGAGCTGACCACCGCCGAGCGACAGATGCGTCGGGTTCAGCTTGGTGGGATCGACCGAAGCTCCGTACGTGAAGGGCTTCACGACACCAGCTCGGCTTTGAACCTGCTTCCAGAACACCTGCACCGTGGCTTGGATACCGAACGTCAAATCGGTACCGAGGCTCGGGGTGGTGAACGTAATACTGTGTGTGGGTCGTCGATTGGTTAAAATCGTGCCATCATGCCAGCGATCAAATAATGAGTGAAAGACATACGTTCGGTCAATGGGGCTAACGACGGGGTTAAGGCCAAAGTAGCGCGTAGTGCCGAGAGAAGTCGGAACGAGCAGCTCGACAGTGGGACCCGAAAGCGGCGTAGCATTGTCCGAGATGGTAGCATCCTCAAGACCCTGGCCAAAGATCGTGACCGTGGTTCCGCCTTGCAGCGCGCCGCACGAAGGGAAGATTCCAGTCAAGACAGGGCCTACGTCAACAAAGGAGAGTGAGTTAGTTAATGAGTTAGGTTTTGTGGGTATGCAAAGCACGTAGAGCAAGGGGTAGGTACGAACCGTAGTGATAAGTTTGAGCACTTCGCAGGGTCCAAGCAGGGTTGCCCTCGAAGACGATCGAGATGTCGGCATCTTGATTGAAGTATCCCGCAGGAACTTGGCATTGGATCATGCCATCACCGTCCAAATAGTCCTGCAGGGTTGGAGTAGTGTGAGCTCAACGCGAACATAAAACCGAGCTCCCTGGGCGCGGCGCAACGCTCTGTTGGTTCGTACCGCTCGCTGACCGTACTGGTCAATGTAAGGCGGGCAGGCGACACCGTCGAAAAATACTTGGGCACTCAAAAAGTCCGACCAACCCTACAATCCAATCGACAGGCCGTTGAATGAGAAAAAGCATCTTGTGTGTGTATCGTGGATCGTGGCACTATCAAGAATCCGGTACGACGAAAGTAACGTACTTGACCCTCAGCGACGAACAACTCGCCTCCAGCAACCCTTCCGCGGACCGGCGCAACGTTGCGCAGCGTGGGACCTGAGCGTAACGACAAGGTTATTATATCAGCTATTTAGCTCTCTCTCTCTCTCTCTCTCTCTTATTCGTGTGCTCGACAACGTACCAAAGGTAAAAGTAGGCGCAACCGACGTGAGCGTATCAAGATCTCCATCAAAGTACACGGAGAGCGGCGCAACGAGCGGCAGCGACGGCACCGAGTTCTTGTCGATGACGGGCGACTCGCACACGATGGTGTTGTCGTCGGCAATGTACGCGACGGTCGACTGCCAGCGACCGTCCCAGTCGCACGTAGCGGTACCGTAGGTGCGGAAGCCGACACCCTTGATGGTGACGGTGTCGACGCCGCTCAAGTGAGCCCACTGAACGTCGGAGCTCGTGACGAGGACACCGGCGTGCAGCTGCTCGGCGACGCACACCGAGGCCACGAGGGCCAAGAGTACGGCGAGGCCGGCGAGCGAAGACAAGGAGGCACGAAGAGCCATCTTCTTGTGAGAGAAGGCGATGGTGGGCGAGAGTGGAACGACGCTGGTATGTGGACCACAGAGGCTCTCGAGGCGAGAACTGCTGGCGATACACACACGCACGCACGCACTACACACACACACGACCCGAACGAGGTGCTGCGACGGACGAGCTGGCTTGCGCAGCGAGAGAGACCTGAGGCTCACACGCACACACACACAACCCAACACGCGCGACTGGCACGACGCGAACAACACCACCAGACACGCAGTCAAGCTCCCGAGGCAGGCAAGACTCAAAGACACGACGAAGCGAAGAACAACGCAACGACGGGTCTAGGAGGCACGCGGGCGGGTGCTACGAGTGCGGCAAGGGATGGAGGTGGGAGCGGGGGGTCTCGCGAGAGCAAGGGAGCGGCGCTCGGGCGAGAGGAGGCGGGGAGAGAGAAGGAGCAAAAGAGAAGGAGAGCGCCCGAGGCCACAGAGACTACGCAGAGCAGAGCAGGAAGGAGGAGAGGCAGGCAGCCAGAGGAGCGGCCTACCGTGCGGTAGAGGCTGCGTGGCGCTCTCTGTGCTGCCTCCTCTCGCGCTGCTCGTCGCCGCTGCGGCGGAAACCGACCATTTTCCACGCGCGAAACCAACTCGTGGGCTTAGTCACTTGCCTATGTAGTTTTCTTCCGGGGTACTCTCCCGCCGCCGAATGTCCCCTCCTCTGCTCGCTGCCTCAACCAACACCACTCGGTCGCTCGCTCGCTTTCTTCTTGCTCTTCGAAGAGGAAGTTGTCAACTTGCGCTTGGCGCAAGGTGGGGCAGAAACATCACAGGATATATGCGTTCGATAACTCACAGTTGATTGAGGTAGATAGGGTAGATAGATAAGACAAGACAAGACAAGGCAAGAGCGAGCGCGCGCGGGAGCTCTCGCGCTACATCGATTGGGCACTACGATCTCACTCTGCACTCCACGGCACCAACCACTCACCATCGATGGTGCTTACTCATCGTCATCGTCATCATCATCGTCATCGTCGTCATCATCGGCCTCTTCCTCCTCCTCATAGGCCTCCTCTTCTTCCTCCTCTTCCTCCTCGTCGTCGCTGATATCCTCCTCTTCCTCCTCCTCGGGCTGGTCTGGCAAGCCACCATCCGAATGTATCAGCTTGCAACCAATCGATCCATCGGTACTCTCCTCCTCCTACATCGGAACGAGTCAGTCTCGCCGAAGTCGTATGAAGCACACGGCACACCGCACATACGCGCTTGCATCATACCTTGGTGACCTTGATCAAGAACTCGAGAGGATTTGCGTAATCGTACAGCAGCATGATCTCTCGGCCCTACATATGGCAGCAATCAACAAGGCGGTGGGTGAGCTTGAGGTCGATCGGCTGCCGCCACGCTGCACAAGCTCGATGTACGTACCACCGTGAGGTTGGTGTTCTTGAGCGTGACATCTGCGACCGTAGGTTTCTTGTTCGTCGCAGTTGCTGCGAATCAATCAACGAATCAACCAATCAACGAATCAGCAACAGACCGACGCACACGCACGCTGTTGATGTTGTTGTTGTTCTGTTGTTGTGGTTGTGATTTGGTGGCAGGCGATGTGGAGCGGCGTGGGCGACGTACAATAGACCGCAGCCGACGAGAAGGCCACGTTGTCGAGGTGGAACGAGTGCGGATACTCGTGTCGGTAGCCGACGCTATCAATGATGGAGTTCGCCAGCACCTCGTACGTGGTGTTGGCATCGACCTCGAACGTGCGCTTGGCCTCTTGGCACGTGACCTCGAGCGTCAGACGCTGGCCGGCATCACCGCCCTCCGAGCGAGCCTTCTTGAGCGGCGACTCGCTGCTCTCGTCGTCGATCCTTCGCTTCTCACCGACCGCCGGTGAAGACGAAGACGACGACGACGAAGACGATGACGACGATGATGATGACGACATATCGATAGCGAGGTGCGCTGCAGCTGCGGATAGAACGACACTGGCGCAACGAGAGCGAGCACCAAGAGCGGGAGCACGCAACGGTAACATAAAGCAAACCTCTCCTTGACCTTGAGGATCTACGAGCTTGAATGATAGCGATTTCCTGAGCATGTAAGCTCACAAGGCTCGATAGCTCCTCACCCAATTTGAGCTCGAGCTCTCTGCGAAGCTCTACTGTTTAAGGCGTCCCGTGAGCTTATGACTGTTTTACGAATGCCGCCAAGAAAGTTGCCTTTTTGGTCAATCGTTCTGGCGGGCGGATGGATTGGCGAGGCAAGGAGAGTGGTATGCAGTGCCGTTTATTG